>Ga0208979_100042_pt1 | contig 269372 bp, 253 predicted proteins | sample HotLakConsUCCSLE_FD_184738 | JGI IMG/M metagenome (GOLD analysis project Ga0208979, IMG submission 184738) | Hypersaline microbial mat communities from Hot Lake, Washington, USA - Hot Lake Consortium UCC-SLE (SPAdes) | ecosystem: Environmental > Aquatic > Non-marine Saline and Alkaline >... | reverse complement strand
CCCGTTCACGTAATTCAACAGGATGCGGTTTCCCCATCTCTCACCCCCATATCTGCCTCCAAGATATGGAATCACAGGTTGACCGCTATGGGAATCCAGAATCCGATCAGGGGCGACACGCTCTAGAGCTTGGGAAGCTCGCGTGATACCTTTTCACCATACCCGCCGGGCACCGGACTGGCTAGTTTATCGCGCGCGCAGCGTCAAGTTCTGACTCGGGTCGGCCTGTCTGCATCTGCGCCTGGCCAGGATCATTCCCCTCGCGATCCCGCCGGGCGTTTGCTGCAGACTGCCGGCATGGCCTGCGCCGGATCGGTGGACCCGGCGCAGGGCTTCGTTTCAGCCCCCGGCGCGCACGCCGGTGCCGCGCACCACGGGGATCCAGGTCTCGCGCTGTTCGGCGTAGTAGCCATCGACCTCGGCGGGTGTCTTGGCCGCCGGCACGATGGAGGCAAGTTCCTCCAGCCGCGCGCGCATCGCATCGGCCTGCACGATCTCGTTGATCATTCCGTTGAGCGCCATCACGATCTCATCGGGCGTGCCGGCGGGGGCGGAAATGGTGTTCCAGGTCTGGCTGACAAAGCCAGGCAGGCCCGCTTCTCCCATCGTCGGGACGTCGGACAGCGCCGCCAGGCGCACCGGGGCCGACACGCCCATGGGCCGCACGGCGCCGCCCTGCACCTGCCCGATCGCCGTCAGCGAAGGATCGAAGACGAAGCTGAGCCGCCCGGCGATCAGGTCGACCATCGCCTCGGGGCTGCGCGGATAGGGGATATGGACCACGCCCTCGGCCCCGATCCGCTGCAGGAACAGTGCGCCCGAGATATGGGTCGTGGTGCCGGCAGGGCCCGAGCCGTATTGGAACGACGCCGGATCGGCCTGCAGCCGCGCGGTCAGCGCGGCCAGATCGGCGTCGGGGCTCTCGTTGGGCACGCACATCACCATGGGCACCTCGTTGATCATGGCGACTCCGCGCAGGGTGGTTTCGATATCCACCGGCAGCGGCTCGAAGAGCGCGATGTTGTGGACCAGCTGCGAGGAGGTGCCGACAAGCAGGGTATAGCCATCAGGCGCGGCGTTGCTGACATCCTCGGTCGCGCGCATGCCGGAGGCGGTGCCGTTGTTTTCCACGACGATGCTTTGGCCCAGAAGGGGCTCCAGCGCCTCGACGAGGATGCGCGCCACCACATCGGCATTGCCGCCGCCACCTTGGGCCACGACGAGCCGGATGGGTCCGGCTCCGGGCCATTCGGTGGCATGGGCCGCGCGCGGCAGGAAAGACAGGAAAGGGGCGGCCAGTGCCGACCCGAGCAGAGTGCGACGATGTATCATATCTCGTTCCATGGTTTTGAGCTATCGGGAATGGCTGACCAGGCACGTGGCGGCTATCGTTGCGATGCCTTATCTGACAAAACAAGTCAACTATGCGACTCGCCATGGCACTGAAACCCGATCCTTCACGAAGGCCCGATTTGCCAGACAGCGACCCGGGACATGACCGGGGCCGCGCGGCGCTTGGACGGGTGCTGCCCGGTCTTGCGCTTTGTGCCATCGGTGCGGGCATGTGGGTGCTCGCACAAGGCCAGCCCGCCTGGCTCGGCGGACATGTCGGGCCGGGCCTGATGGCGCAACTGCTGGCGATGGGGGTGATCGGCCTGGGCGCGGCCTGGGCGGTGCTATGCGCGCGCGCGCCCGCCGCCGAGGCGCCACCGCCCTCGGCGGGATGCGGCGGCGAGACGGGCGGGCCCGCGCCCGGTCTCAGCCTGAGCGCGCCCGCGCTGCTGGGCGCGGTGCTGGTCTTCGCGCTGAGCCTGCCTGTTCTCGGGCTGATCCTGGCGGCGGGGCTGTCGGCGGGGCTGGCGGCCTGGGGCGCGGGGGAGCGCACCGCGCGCGCCCTGGCACTGACCGTCGCGGGGCTGATGGCGCTGGTGGCGGGGGTCGGCGTGGTGCTGTTGCCGCCCACCGCCCCGCTCTGGCCCGGCCTCTGAGGGCGCGGGGATGGACCTGGCCGCCTGGGCCGCGGGCTTCGCGCTCGCGCTGACGCCGGAAAACCTCGCCCTGTGCCTGATGGGGGCGCTTCTGGGCACGCTGGTGGGGGTGCTGCCCGGCATCGGGCCCGCGGCGACGCTGGCGCTGCTGTTGCCGCTGACCTTCGCGCTGGAACCGTCCGGCGCGCTGATCATGCTGGCCGCGATCTACTACGGCGCGCAATACGGCGGCTCGACCAGTTCGATCCTTCTGAACCTGCCGGGGGAATGTTCGGGCGTGGTGACCGCGATGGACGGGCACAGGATGGCGCTGATGGGGCGGGCGGGCCCGGCGCTGGCGGTGGCGGCGCTGGCCTCGCTCTTCGCGGGGCTGGTCACGGCGGTGGGGATCGCGACGGTGGCGGTGCCCCTGTCCGCGCTGACCACGGCCATCGCGCCGGCCGGTCTGGTGGGGCTGATCGCGCTGGGGCTGTTCGCGGCGGCGGTGATCTCGCCGGGCCCGGCACTTCCGGCGCTGGCGCTGATCCTGATCGGGGCGGGGCTGGGCCTGGTGGGCACGGATCTTGCCGGCGGACAGCCGCGCTTCACCTTCGGCATCCCCGAATTGCGCGACGGCATCGGCTTCGTGCCGCTGGTCATGGGCATCTTCGGACTGGCCGAGATCATCCGCGCGCTGGAGACCTCGGCCCGGCCGGAGCGCATCCGGGGCGTGCGCTGGCCCTGGCCCACGCGCTCGGACCTGCGCGCGGGTTGGGCGCCCACGCTGCGGGGCACGGCGGTGGGCTCGGCTCTGGGCGTCATTCCCGGGGCCAGCACGCTTCTGGCGGCGCTTGCCGCGCGGGGACTGGAAAGCGGTTTCGCTCCCCGTGACCGGGCGCTGGGCACCGGCGCGGTGGCGGGCGTCGCGGCGCCCGAGGCCGCCAACAACGCCGCCGCGCAAAGCGCGCTGGTGCCGCTTCTGACGCTGGGCCTGCCGGGCAGCCCGGTGATGGCGGTGCTGGCGGGCGCGCTGATGATCCACGCCATCCTGCCCGGCCCCGGTTTCATCGCGCAGAACCCCGATATCTTCGCCGCGCTGATGGCCAGCCTGATCATCGGCAACATCATTCTGGTCATCCTCAACCTGCCGTTCGCGGGCATCTGGGCGGCGCTGTTGCGCATCCCGTTCCGGCGCTTGGTGCCGCTGATCGTGGTGATCAGCCTGATCGGCGTGCATTCGGTGCAGAATTCGCTCTTCGATGTCTGGCTGATGCTGGGCTTCGGGCTGTTCGGCTGGGCGCTCCTGCGGCTGGGGCTGGAGCCGACGCCGCTGGTCTTGGGCTTCATCCTCGGGCCCGCCTTCGAGGAATACCTGCGCCGCACGCTGTTGTTCTCGAGGGGGGACCCGATGGTGCTGCTGACCGATCCGGTCAGCGCGGTCTGCCTTGCGCTGATCGCGGCAGTGTCGATCTGGAAAATCCGCAGGGTCTTCCCTTGGTCCCGCCACGCATCTTTTCCGAAATAGCGTCGATTGCCGCGCCCCGGACCGGGTGTCAGGGTCATGGCGGCCGGTCATTCGGCGGTGCGAAACGCCGGTCGCTTGCCCGGAAAACCCGTGGGATGTCTTTTCGCAATTCCGGCTTGGCGGTCGGAGAGAGGCCTGCGGACGCGGCGCGTCACGCGTCCGCGGCCAAGGGGCTTACGCCCTGCGCCGCCTGCGCCGACCGCCGCCACCGCCCGGCTGGGCGCCCGATGCGCCGAAGCTGACGATCGGAAGCGGCGCCACCTTAGCCAGTTCCGGGAACGGGTCGACCGCGTGCGGGATGGCGTTTGCGTTGACGAAGTGCTCCTGGAACCGCGGCTCGACCGCCGTTTCGATCTTCTCTATGCGGCGCACGGTCTTCTCGATCTCCTCGCGCGCGCTGCGGTTGCACAGCGCCATGCGCGCGCCGTGGCCCGCCGCGTTGCCCGCGCTTGTGACCTTGTCGAGGGGCGCATCGGGGATCATGCCCAGCACCATGGCGTGTTTCGGGCTGATATGCGCGCCGAAGGCGCCGGCCAGCACCACGCGGTCGACGCGCTCGGCGCCGCGCTTGTCCATCAGGAGGCGCGCACCGGCGTAAAGCGCGGATTTGGCGAGCTGGATCGCGCGGATGTCGCCCTGGGTTACAAGGATCCGCGGCCCGCCCTCGGCGGTGGCATCATGGAGCAGGTAGGCATGGGTCCGGCCCGTGGGCTCGCAGCGACCGGTGCCCGTGGCCTCGGCGCCGCCGATCAGGCCGGAGGCGTCGAGAAGCCCCGCCATGCGCATCTCGGCCACCGCCTCGATGATCCCCGAGCCGCAGATGCCGGTGACGCCGGTGTCTTTCGTGGCCTCGGCAAAGCCCGGATCGGTGGACCACAGGTCGCTGCCGATGACCTTGAAGCGCGGCTCCTTCGTGGCGGGGTCGATCTCCACCCGTTCGATGGCGCCGGGGGCGGCGCGCTGGCCCGCGCTGATCTGCGCGCCCTCGAAGGCGGGGCCGGTGGGCGATGAGCAGGCCAGAACGCCCGAGGTATCGCCCAGAAGGATCTCGGCATTGGTGCCCACATCCACGACCAGCGTCAGCTCCTCCGAGGCGCCGGGCGCTTCGGAAAGCGCCACGGCGGCGGCATCGGCGCCCACATGGCCCGCGATGCAGGGCAAAAGGTAGATGCGCGCGGTCGGGGCCACACCGGCCAGGTCCAGTTCCGCCGCGCCCAGAGTCACGCTGTCGGCCGTGGCCAGCGCGAACGGCGCCTGGCCGAGTTCGACCGGGTCGATCCCCAGCAGCAGGTGGTGCATCACCGGGTTGCAGACGATCACCAGTTCGAACACCAGATCCGGGTCGATCCCGGCCTCCCCGGCCAGACCCGTCGCCAGGTCGCCGATCGCGGCGCGCACGGCCTGCGTCATCTCGCGGTCGCCGCCGGGATTCATCATCGCGTAGCTCACCCGGCTCATCAGGTCCTCGCCGAAGCGGATCTGCGGGTTCATAACGCCGGCCGAGGCAAGGACGGCCCCATTCGTCAGATCGCACAGATGTGCTGCGATGGTGGTGGAGCCGAGGTCGATGGCGAGCCCGTAAAGCCCGCCTTCGTGCAGGCCCGGCCAGACACCGAGGATGTCGTGGCGCGCGCTGTTCGCGGGGCGGTGCAGTGCGACGCTGACCTGCCACTTGCCCTTTCGCAGCGCGGGTTGAAGCGTTTGCAGCACGTGCAGGGGGGCGGCCACATCGGTGATGTCCCATTGCTCGGCCAGCGCCGCCTTCAGACGCTCGAGATCGCCGGAGGGCTCGTGCATGTCCGGCTCCTGCACCTCGACCAGCACGATCCGCGTGGCGGGGTCCATGGTGATCGGGCGGGCGGAGGCCGCCTTGCGCACCACTTGCCGATGCACCTGGCTTTCGGGTGGCACGTCGATGACGATGTCGCTCTGAACCGTGGCCTGACAGCCAAGGCGGCGGCCCTCCTTCAGGCCGCGCACGCGGTCATAGCGTTCCTCGACCGCGTTCCATTCCGACAGCGCGTCGGCCGCGACGGTGACGCCGTGCTTGGAGAAATCGCCATAGGACGGCGCGACCTGGCATTTCGAACAGATGCCGCGCCCGCCGCAGACGCTGTCGAGATCGACGCCAAGCTGCCGCGCGGCGGTCAGGATGGGCGTGCCGACGGGAAAGCGGCCGCGTTTGCCCGATGGCGTGAAGATGACGAGGGGATCGTTGCTCATGATTTCGAGAGATAGGTGGAATCGACTGATTTTTCGTACGAAAAATCGCATGATGCGAAAATTCGTACGAATTTTCGGTTCAGAAGAGCACGCGGATCGGCTGACCCGTGCAGAACACGACCAGCTGACCGTTGCATTCCACAAGATGCCAGCCGCGCCGGCGCACTTCCGCCTCGAATTCGGCGCGGCCGACCTCGGCCTCGACCCAGCGCAGGGACCGACGAACGACACCGCCGTAGCGCACGGTCTTGGCGGAAAACACCTGCGCCACCCAAGGGGCACTGGACACGGGCAGGGCAGGGCGCAGCATCGACATGCCGGACATCTAAGCCCATCGTGGTAAACTGGCGGTTAACGGTCATTACCCGGCCCGGCGCCTGCGCCGTCCTCCGGCGCGTCCGCCCTGCAGCGCCGCATCGGGATCCTGATTGAAGCGGATCCAGGCCGCGCCGCCGTCGTCGTGGTTCATGAGGAAATTTGCGGCGCGGATCGCCTCCATCTCCTTGCCGGGGCGCGGCTTGGTGGAGCCCATGCCGAAAAGCTTCACGAAGGTCTCGTCGTCCATGTCGGGCGGCAGGATCACGCCCGCCGCTTCGACCTGCGCCTTCTTCTCGGCGATCTTCTTGGGGCCGACGGGCAGGGCGACCGGGTTCATGATCGCGCTGGTCATGCCCGCCCCGAAGGCCATCGGCAGGAAGGCGTTGTTGATCCCGTGCCGGTTCGGCAGCCCGAAGGAGATGTTGGATGCCCCGCAGGTCGTATTCACGCCCAGCTCCTCGCGCAGGCGACGCACGAGGGTAAAGACCTGGTGTCCCGCGGTCGCCATGGCGCCGATGGGCATGACAAGCGGGTCGACCACGATGTCATGGGCGGGAATGCCGAAATCGGCGGCGCGCTCCACGATCTTTCTGGCCACCGCGAAGCGCACCTCGGGGTCCTCCGAGATGCCGGTATCGTCGTTCGAGATCGCCACGACCGGCACGTTGTATTTCCTGACCAGCGGCAGAACCAGTTCCAGCCGTTCCTCCTCGCCCGTCACCGAGTTCAGGAGCGGACGGCCTTCGGCGGCCTCGAGCCCGGCCTCGAGCGCGCCGGGCACCGAGCTGTCGATGCAGAGCGGGCAGTCGGTCACGCCCTGCACCACGCGGATCAGTTCCGGCATCAGCATGGGCTCGACGAAGTTGTTGTCCGCGTAACGCGCGTCCTCGCCCATCTTGTTGGAAAAGACCGCGCCGGAATTGACGTCGAGCACGGTCGCGCCGGCCTCGACCTGGGCGATGGCGTCCGCCTCGACCCGGCTGAAATCGCCGCGCTCGAGCTCTTCGTTGAGGATCTTGCGCCCGGTGGGGTTGATCCGCTCGCCGATCACGCAGAACGGCTGGTCAAATCCGATCACGGTGGTGCGGGTCTTCGATTCGATAACGGTGCGCGTCATGAGGTGTGGGCCGTCCTTGGTGCTCGGGGTTGGTTGTTCTTCTCAGGCGACGGAGGCTGCCGCGGGCTGTGCCGCGTCGCCGCCATGGGCGATCGCCCAGGCGGCATTTGCCGCGATCCCACCCAGCGGGAAGAAGTGGATGCGCTCGATGTTCGACGCCGCGCCGGCGGCCTTGCGCGCGGCCAGATCCGCCAGAAGCTCGGTCGGCTCGAAGGGCACCAGCAGCTTGGTGACATCCTTGGCCCGCTTCTGCAGCACGCCCAGCGAGGTGCCGACGCCGCAGGCGATGGCGAACTTGATCAGCGTCTGAAGCTTCGCCGGGCCCGCGATGCCCAGATGCACCGGCATTTCGATGCCTGCCGCCGCCAGCCGCTCGGCCCAGGCCACGGCGCCCGCGGCTTCGAAGGCGAATTGCGTGGCGATGGCGAATTGCGCGTCCGAGCGATTTGCGAAATCCTGTTTCCAGCGAAGTGCCGCCATCACCTCGGCCTCGCCGCCGTCGGGATCGATGTCCCGGTTGCCCTCGGGGTGGCCCGCCACATGCAGATGGGTGAAACCCGCATCGTCGAAAAGACCGCTCTCCAGAAGCTGCATCGAGGAATGGTATTCGCCGCGCGGCGTGGCGATGCCCCCGCCCAGCAGAAGGCCCTGCTTGACCCCGGCCTCGGTCTGGTAGCGGCGGATCCAGTCGGCAAGTGTCGCGGGCCCGGGGATCGAGCGCGCCGGGAAATGCGGCATCGGCTCGAATCCCTCGTCGCGCAGGCGCCGCGCAGTGGCCACCATGTCGTCGATCCCGGTCCCGTCGATATGGGCGATGTAGACGCGCGTGCCCGCAGGCAGGAGCGCCCGGAAATCCTCGACCTTGGCGGCCGTGCGCGGCATCACCTCGATCGAGTAGCCCTCGATCAGCGCGGCAATCCCGCCGTGAGAAGCGGGCGCGTCGACCCGGGTCGTACCGGGCTTGCGGAAGGACAGAAGGGCCATGAGGGTCTCCCGGAAAGTGGCCAAGTCAGGCCCGGTTCAAGTGCTCTGGGCCGGGGGCGCGAACCCGTCGGCGTCGATCAGTGTCTTCAGCGTCGCCGCGTCGAAGCTGGCGTCGAGCCGCGCGGCCTCGGCCGCAGCGATCTCGGACGGCTCGCCATCGCGCTCGCCGATCTCGACCCGGCGCCATTCCCTGAGATAGGCGTCCTCGTCATGGGCGCCGATGCGCATCGCGACACGGTCGATGGCCTGTTCGAAACGCTCGGGCAGCGGCGCCTTGGCGCCACGGCGTCCCTTGCCAACGATCACCTGGGCCGGGATATCCCTCCAGTAGACATGCGTCACGACCGGCATCACCTGTCCTCCTCGCGCGCACCCCGGCACCGCGTTCCGGCGCACCATAGGGGCAACGTGTTCCCGTCCCGGGCCTGTTTTCGACATGACGCGAAACGGGAGCGACCCGGGCGGTCGAAAGATAGGCCGGCGCAGCCCTCGTCGCGAGCCCCGGCGCGGCCCATAATTCTCATGTTGAAGTTGAAACCCCCTCAGCCCGTGCGGCCCGATACGGGTCCGCGATATGGGTCATCGGCACGGTTGTGAGATGCGCGCGCAACCCATAGGTTGAAGAAGAGCAATCCGAGGACACGCCAGATGTCGACCAACGGTGCTGGTGGAGCGGGCCCCTATCCCCGGCCTGTGCCACCGGTCACGCCCAGCACTCCGCCGCCTGCCGACCGCAGGCCCGTGGTCGTGGAACGCCCCGACCCGGCGGATCTCTATGCGGCGCTCGACCTCGGAACGAACTCCTGCCGCATGCTGATCGCGCAGCCCAAGGGCAACCAGCTTCACGTGGTCGATTCGTTCTCGAAATCGGTGCAGCTGGGGCAGGGGCTGGAGGCCTCGGGTCGCCTCGGCCGGTCCTCCATGGCGCGCGCGATCGGCGCGCTGAAGATCTGCCGGAAGAAACTGCAGAAACATCGCGTGGAGCGGATGCGCCTCGTGGCGACCGAGGCCTGCCGCCGCGCCACGAACGCCGCCGAGTTCATCTCGCTGGTGAAACGCGACACCGGTCTCGAGCTCGAGATCATCCAGCCCGAGGAGGAGGCAAGGCTCGCCGTCGTTTCCTGCGCGCCGCTCGTCTCCACCCGGACGGAGCAGCTTCTGGTCGTGGATATCGGCGGCGGCTCGACGGAACTCGTCTGGATCGACCTCAGCCGCGTGCCGCGGCCCGACCGGCTGAAGGCCATCATGCGCCTGCACCACGGCTTCGATCACCAGGACTCGCCCTTTCCGCGCGCCAAGGTGGTGGACTGGATCTCGATCCCGCTGGGTGTGGCCACGCTCAAGGACATGTATGCCGACGTGGCCGACGATGGCGCGCGTTTCGCGCTGATGAGCTGGTATTTCGAGGAGCAGCTGGCCAGTTTCTCGCCCTATGACGACGCCGCCGACCAGGCGCGGGAGGGGTTCCAGATCATCGGCACGTCCGGCACGGTGACAACCGTCGCGGCGAGCCATCTGGGCCTGCGCCGCTACGACCGCAACAAGGTCGACGGGCTGCGGATGACCTCAGACCAGATCGACGCGGTGATCTCGCAATACCTCGCGCTTGGCCCCGAGGGCCGACGCCGCGACCCGCGCATCGGACGCGACCGGCAGACGCTGATCATGTCCGGCTCCGCCATCCTGCAGGCTCTGCTCAGGGCCTGGCCCACGGACCGGCTGAGCGTGGCCGACCGGGGTCTGCGCGAGGGGCTTCTCTATGCGCAGATGTCGCGCGACGGGGTGCTGGAGGAATAGGTCGTTTCGCCCGCGTCGCGGCCGACCCGTGCCGCCGCGCCTCGGGCCGTCTTCGACAGCCCTCGTTGCGGCGAGGCTTCGCCATGCGTATTTGTGGAAAGATGAAGGCAGGGATCCGGTCATGAAACCCACAAGCGGGCGCGGGCAGCGCGACCTGAAGGTCAAGGTCAAGACGGCGCGCGGGCGCAAGCTGTCCTCGACGCGCTGGCTCGAGCGGCAACTCAACGATCCTTACGTGGCCCGCGCGCGGCGCGAGGGCTTTCGCGGCCGTGCGGCCTACAAGATCATGGAGCTCGACGACAGGTTCCGCTTTCTCGCGCCCGGCGCGCGGGTGGTCGATCTCGGCTGCGCGCCCGGCGGCTGGTGCCAGGTGGCGGTGCCCCGGATCAATGCGCTGGGGCAGAAGCCCGGCAAGGCGCAGGGCCGCATCATCGGCATCGACCTGCAGGAGATCGACCCGATACCCGGCGCCGAGATCCATGTGCTCGACTTCCTCGAGGACGGCGCCGACGAGAAGATCAAGGCCTGGCTCGACGGCCCGGCGGACGTGGTGATGAGCGACATGGCCGCGGCCTCCTCGGGGCACAAGCAGACCGACCATCTTCGCATCGTGGCGCTGGGCGAGGCTGCGGCGGAGCTGGCCTTCGACGTGCTCGCGCCGGGCGGCACCTTCGTGGCCAAGGTGCTGGCCGGCGGCGCGGAGGGCAGCCTCCAGACCCGGCTCAAGCAGCGCTTCGAGAAGGTCATCAACGTCAAGCCGCCCGCCTCGCGCTCGGACAGTTCCGAGAAATTCGTGGTTGCGACGGGGTTTCGCGGGTAGCTCCGGTTTCCCCTTCATCCTGGCGAAAAACTCCCGCGCGGAGCGCATCAGCTCCGGCTCGGGGCTTCCGGCCCCGGGACGGAGCTTCCCCGGGCGACGGCAAGGCCGGCGCAAACCCTGATTCACCCTTTCCCTTGTCTTCGCCCCGTGAGATAGGGACGCGCCAACGCAGACCCCAAGGAATCCAACAGGAGACCCCCATGGAGATTCGCGAGGCGCTCACCTTTGACGACGTCCTGCTCGTGCCCGGCGCCAGCTCCGTGCTGCCGGCGGATGTGGACACGCGCACGCGGGTGACGAAATCGATCACGCTGAACATCCCGCTCCTGTCCTCGGCCATGGACACCGTCACCGAGGCGCGGATGGCGATCGCCATGGCGCAGGCGGGTGGAATGGGGGTGATCCACCGCAATCTCGATATCGATGAACAGGCCCGCGAGGTCCGCCGCGTCAAGCGCTTCGAAAGCGGCATCGTCTACAACCCCGTCACGCTCAGCCCGGACCAGACGCTCGCCGATGCGAAGGCGCTCACCGAACGCTACGGGTTCACCGGTTTTCCCGTGGTCGACGCGAACCGCCGAATTCTCGGAATCGTCACGAACCGCGACATGCGCTTCGCCGAGGCCGACGATACGCCCGTGCGGGTGATGATGAGTGCCGACAACCTCGCCATCCTGCGCGAGCCGGCCGACCGGGGCGAGGCGATCAGCCTGATGAAGGCGCGGCGCATCGAGAAACTCCTGGTGACCGATGCCGAGGGCAAGCTGACGGGCCTTCTGACGCTCAAGGACACTGAACAGGCGGTGCTGCACCCGGCGGCCTGCAAGGACGAGTTGGGGCGCCTGCGCGTGGCGGCGGCGACGACCGTGGGCGATGCGGGCTACGCGCGGTCCGAGGCGCTGGTCGATGCCGGCTGCGACCTGATCGTGATCGACACCGCCCATGGCCATTCGGCCAGCGTGGCCGAGGCCGTCAGGCGGGTGAAGACCCTGTCGAACGCCGTGCAGGTGGTCGCCGGAAATGTCGCCACGGCCGAGGCCACGCGCGCCCTGATCGACGCGGGCGCGGATGCGGTGAAGGTGGGGATCGGGCCGGGCTCGATCTGCACCACGCGGGTCGTGGCGGGCGTGGGCGTCCCGCAGCTGACCGCGATCATGGATTGCGCGGCGGCCGCGCGCGACAGCGGGACGCCCGTGATCGCAGATGGCGGCATCAAGTTCTCGGGCGATTTCGCCAAGGCCATCGCGGCGGGCGCCGATTGCGCGATGGTGGGCTCGATGATCGCGGGCACCGACGAAAGCCCCGGCGAGGTGATCCTCTACCAGGGCCGCAGCTTCAAGTCCTATCGCGGCATGGGCTCGCTTGGGGCCATGGCGCGCGGTTCGGCAGACCGGTATTTCCAGAAGGACGCGGCCTCGGACAAGCTGGTGCCCGAAGGGATCGAGGGGCAGGTGGCCTACAAGGGGCCGGCGGGAACGGTGATCCACCAGATGATCGGCGGCCTGCGGGCCGCCATGGGCTACACGGGCTGCGCCACGATCGACGAGATGCGCAGCCGCTGCAGCTTCGTGCGGATCACCGGCGCGGGGCTGAAGGAATCCCATGTCCATGATGTGCAGATCACGCGCGAAAGCCCGAATTACAATTCGAGATGAACGTGTTGCGGCGCGTCGTTGAAGTGACGTCATGACGCCCGGCGCCCGCGTCGCGGCGGCGATCTCGGTTCTCGACGCGTGGCGCGGCGGGATGGCCGTGGAGCAGGCGCTGACCCGCTGGGCCCGGGGCGCGCGCTATGCCGGGTCGAAGGACCGTGCGGCGGTGCGCGACCATGTCTATGATGCGCTGCGCAGGCTTCGCAGTGTGGAATTCCTCGGAGGCGGGACGGACGGACGCGCGCTTTTGCTGGGGCTTGTCCGGCTTTCGGCGCTCGATCCCGATGCGCTTTTCACCGGAGAGGGGCACGCGCCCGCGGCGCTGTCGGAGGGGGAGCGCGCGCTGGTCGCGGCGCCGCCTCTGGCGCCTGATCCCGAGGCGGACATTCCCGACTGGCTGCGCGCGCCGCTGGCCGAGCGCGCCGCGACCCCGGAGGCGTTGTTCGCCGCCTTGTGCGCGCGGGCGCCGGTCTGGCTGCGCGTCAACATGCGGCGCGGCACGGTAGAGGCGGCTCGGGACGAGCTGTCGCGGGACGGGGTCGAGACCGTATCCTGCGAGGCAACTCCGGGCGCGCTCCGCGTGACCGACGGCGCGCGGCGGCTTCGGGCCGCGCGCGCCTATGCCGAGGGCCGCGTGGAGGTGCAGGACCTTTCGGCGCAGCGCGCCGTGAGTTTCGTCGACTGGCCGCGAACGGGGTGCATTCTCGACTACTGCGCGGGGGGGGGCGGCAAGGCGCTGGCCATCGCCGACCGCACCGATGCCGCGCTTTGCGCCCATGACGCGCTGCCGCGGCGGATGGTGGATCTGCCCGCCCGGGCCGACCGCGCGGGCGTTTCGATCACGCTGCTCGACACCGCCCGGGCGGTAGATCACGGGCCCTTCGACGCGGTGCTCTGCGACGTGCCCTGCAGCGGCACCGGCACATGGCGCCGAGACCCCGAGGCCAAGTGGCGGCTGACCCCGGACCGGCTGGAGGAGCTGCGCCAGCTGCAGGCCGAAATCCTCGACGCCACCTCGCCGCTCGTGGCCCCGGGCGGACGGCTCGTCTACATGACATGCTCGCTTCTGCGGGCGGAGAACGAGGATCAGGTCGGTGCCTTCATGGCCCGCGCGCCGGGGTGGTCGCTGATCGGCACACAGCTCGACACACCCCTGACCGCATCCGACGGTTTCTTCACCGCGGTGCTCGCGCGCGACGCCGTCGGGAGCTGATCCGGTCCGCCCGGCTCCGGACTTGAGACATTTTAAGCTTCGTTTAATGATTTCGCCTCAGGATCTCGGCTCGGCATGCCAGGCGGGCCGGGCCGTTTGTCAGTTTGTTAACGAGGGGGCGACTGCGATGAGCGACCGCGCGGACCGAGCGGCCCTGCCGTGGCAGTGGCCGCCGGTCATCAACCTTCAGCTTGTGCTTCTGGGCGGCATGGGGCTGGCGGCGGGGATCGCGGCGCTGGCACTGACCGGGCGCGAGGGCGCCTTCGTGCTCAGTGCGATCAGCGGCGGCTGCCTTGGTGCCGCGCTCCTGCTCGCCGGGCGTGCGGCCCGGCGCGCGCGGCGCGAGGCGCGGGCGCTGGACCGCGCCGTGGCCGCGATCCGCGATGACCCGGCGCCCGTCGTCCTGACGGATGCGGACGGGCTGATCCTGTCGCTCAACACGGTGGCCGAGGCGCGGACGGGCGGGCAGGCCGGCGCGCATGTCTCGCACGCCTTTTCGTCGCTTCTGCCCAATGCATCATCGGTCATGGCGCGTCAGGCGGCGGCCCTGTACGAGCGCGACAGCGCCCATGAAACCGTGCTGACGCCGCGCGGACCCGTCCGTCTGGTCGTCAGCCGGGTGGAGGGCGGCATCCTCTGGCGTCTCGACGAAACCCGCGAGCCGCACGAGGCCGGGGAGGGGATCGGCCTTCCGATGATGGTCGTGAGCCACGCAGACACGATCCTGTCGACCAATGGCGCGATGCGGGAGCTTGTCGGCGCGCCGGCCCGGGACCTCGCCGAGGTGTTCCCCGAACAGCCGCTGGTGCCCGGTCGACGGACGCGGATGAACGCGGGCGGAAAGACGGTCGAGGTCGTGCCCGTCATCCTGACGGCCCGCGACGGCCGAAGGGAAATCTACGCAGTCCCCGGTCTGGCCGAGCCACCTGCGGCCTCGGTCGCCGCGCGCGCCTTCGAATCGCTGCCCGTCGCATCCCTGCACATTGCCGCCGACGGACAGGTGCTGGCCTCCAACCGGCAGGCGCAGGTGCTTCTGGGGATCGGTCCGCAGGAGGGCGGGTACCTGTCCTCGATGGTCGAGGGGCTGGGCCGGCCGGTCCGGGAATGGGTCGCGGACACGGTCGCCGAACGCATCCCGACGCGCTCGGAGGTGGTCCGCGCGCGCCGCCGCAGCGACGAGTGTTTCCTGCAGATCGCGCTCAGCCGGATCACCGATGCCTCCGGTCCGTCGATCCTTGCCGTCCTGCACGACGCCACCGAACTCAAGAGCCTCGAGCAGCAATTCGTCCAGAGCCAGAAGATGCAGGCGGTGGGCGAGCTTGCCGGCGGGGTCGCGCATGACTTCAACAACCTGCTGACCGCGATCACCGGCCATTGCGACCTGCTGCTCCTGCGTCACGACCAGGGCGATCCGGATTACGGCGATCTTGTCCAGATCAGCCAGAACGCCAACCGTGCCGCGTCGCTGGTGGGGCAGCTTCTGGCCTTCTCGCGCCAGCAGAAGCTGAAGCTCGAGATCGTCGACCTGCGCGATACGATGGCCGACCTGCTGCATCTGCTCAACCGACTGGTGGGCGAGCGGATCAAGCTGACGCTCGACCATGATCCCGGGCTTCTGCCGATCCGTGTCGACCGCAGGCAGTTCGAACAGGTGATCATGAACCTCGTGGTCAATGCCCGCGACGCAATGGCCGAGGGCGGCGAGGTCCGGGTCGAAACGCGGGTCGTGCACCTGCGCGAGCCCTTGCGCCGCGACTCTGCCGAGGTGCCCGCCGGAAACTATGTCACGGTCTCCGTCAAGGACCAGGGGCACGGGATTCCCGCCGCGAAGCTCGCCCGCATCTTCGAGCCGTTCTTCACCACCAAGGACGTGGGCAAGGGCACCGGCCTCGGCCTGTCGATGGCCTATGGCATCATCAAGCAGTCGGGCGGCTACATCTTCGTGGACAGCACGGAGAACGTGGGATCGATCTTCACGATCTACATCCCGGTTCATGACGAACCGGCCCAGTCGACCCGGTCGCTCTCCGCCCCGGACGAGGTTGCGACCGCGGAGGAGTGGGCCCGGACTCCGGACGGGACGCCCGCACCCGAAAGTCCCGTGCCGGAACCCGCTGCGCCGGGACCCGAGGGGCAGGGCGTCGTCCTGCTGGTGGAGGATGAGGCGCCCGTGCGGGCCTTCGCTGCGCGCGCGCTTCAGTTGCGGGGCTACACGGTGGTGGAGGCCGGCAATGCCGAGGCCGCGCTGGAAACCCTGCGCCAGAGCGATACGCGCTTCGATCTCTTCGTCACCGACGTGGTCATGCCCGGAATGGACGGCCCCACCTGGGTCCGGGAGGCGCTGCGCGAGCATCCCGATGTGAAGGTCGTCTTCGTCTCCGGCTATTCGGAGGAGGATATCGGTGAGATGTCAGCCGACATCCCGAACTCGGTCTTTCTGCCCAAACCCTTCAGCCTGTCGGACCTGACCGCCACCGTGGCGCGGCAACTGCACTGACCCGCCGCCCGGTCATTTCGCCGCGCAAAGCTTGTCCCAAAGCGCGAACTCCTCGGGCGCCTTGTCGTGCAGCAGCTGCAGCGTGGCATCCGGAAGCCAGGCCGGGGGTCTGCCCGGTGAGACGTTCCGCCGCGCGATCTCTGGCGCGGCGCCCAGCCGGCCGGACAGGAACGCGACCGCCGCGTCGATCCTGTCATGACGAAACAGGTGATCGACGCCGAGCGTGCCGCCGTCGTCGGACAGGAACCGCGATTGCCTGCCCACGCGGGCGAATTCCGGCGGGTCTTCGTCCAGCCAGGCCTGCACGAAGGCGGCGAAATCCACGCCGGCGGTGGATTGCGGCCGTCCGGCGATCGCGTCCCGCGCCCGGTAGCGGTGCCAGCTTGACAGCCAGTCCACGGGCTCGCGCATGACCGCCATCAATTCCAGCGGCTCGCCCTCCGCCTCCAGAACATGGGCAAGCTGCCGGCGGTAGCGGCGCACCGTCATGTGCTTGAGCCGGGGCGGGTTCAGGAAAGACGCGTCCGCCCAGGGCAGAAACGCTTCCTCCAGCGCCGTCGTCCCGGTCTTGGGCACCGCCAGCAACACAAGTCTCGCCTTCCAGAATACCAGCATCGCTTGCCCGTCCCGCGGCGCCCCCCAATGAACGGATCGCGCCTAAACCCTTTCTTAACCTGTCACAGCAAATAACGGGATCAGCAAGAATTGACTTGAAATGTTCCCTTTTTGTTTGCTATCCAGCACAAGAACAAGAGGCGAACATGAGCACTGCATTGCCGCCCCGGCGGCTGCATGACATAAGGGGCGAAACTCCATGGCAACGGCGAACCTTCTCGACATGACCGACCGCAAATCGGCCGACAAGCAAAAGGCGCTCGACAGCGCGCTGGCCCAGATCGAACGCCAATTCGGCAAGGGCTCGATCATGAAGCTCGGCGGCGACAATCCGATCAAGGACATCGAGTCGACTTCGACCGGGTCGCTGGGCCTCGACATCGCGCTCGGCATCGGCGGCCTGCCCAAGGGCCGGATCATCGAGATCTACGGGCCGGAAAGCTCGGGCAAGACGACGCTGACGCTCCATTGCGTGGCCGAGGAACAGAAAAAGGGCGGTGTCTGCGCCTTCGTCGATGCCGAGCACGCGCTCGACCCGCAATACGCGCGCAAGCTGGGCGTCGATCTCGACGAGCTTCTGATCTCGCAGCCCGACACCGGCGAGCAGGCGCTCGAGATCACCGACACGCTGGTGCGGTCCGGCGCCGTCAGCATGGTGGTGGTGGACTCGGTCGCCGCCCTGACGCCCAAGTCCGAGCTCGAGGGCGACATGGGCGACAGTTCCGTGGGTGTGCATGCGCGCCTCATGAGCCAGGCGATGCGCAAGCTCACGGGCTCCATCGCGCGGTCGAACTGCATGGTCATCTTCATCAACCAGATCCGCATGAAGATCGGCGTCATGTTCGGTTCGCCCGAGACCACCACGGGCGGCAACGCCCTGAAATTCTATTCCTCCGTCCGCCTCGACATCCGCCGCATCGGCGCGATCAAGGATCGCGACGAGGTCGTGGGCAACGCCACCCGCGTCAAGGTCGTCAAGAACAAGGTCGCGCCGCCCTTCAAGCAGGTCGAGTTCGATATCATGTACGGCGAAGGCATCTCCAAGACCGGCGAGCTTCTGGACCTCGGCGTGAAGGCCGGCGTGGTCGAGAAATCGGGCTCGTGGTTCTCGTATGGTGACGAACGCATCGGGCAGGGCCGCGAGAACGCCAAGCAGTTCCTCAAGGACAATCCCGACGTGGCCTTCGCCATCGAGGACAAGATCCGCGCCGCGCACGGGCTCGATTTCGGCGCCTCGGACGAGGATGACACCGCGATGCTGGAGGACTGACCGGGCCGGCCTCGCGCAGACCCGGGCATGATCAGGAAAAACGATCAGGAAAAAGGGCGGCTCGCGGGCCGCTCTTTCTCGTTCGGGCCGGCGCTGGCTTATGGACACCACTCCCGCGCGGGGATACATCGCTTCCCTGACCCGCAGTCCACGCCCCTGATCCGGAACGAAGACGCCCAGACCCATGGCCAGCCTGAACGACATCCGCACGACGTTCCTCGACTATTTCCGCCGCAACGGGCACGAGATCGTCGACAGCTCTCCGCTCGTGCCACGCAACGACCCGACGCTGATGTTCACGAACTCGGGCATGGTCCAGTTCAAGAACCTCTTCACGGGCGTCGAACATCGCGACTACGTGCGCGCCGCGACCAGCCAGAAATGCGTCCGCGCCGGCGGCAAGCACAACGACCTCGACAACGTGGGCTATACCGCGCGGCACCACACGTTTTTCGAGATGCTCGGCAATTTCTCCTTCGGGGATTACTTCAAGGAACAGGCGATCCCCTTCGCGTGGGAACTGCTGACCCGCGACTTCGGCATCGACAAGTCGAAGCTGTTGGTCACCGTCTACCACACGGATGACGAGGCCGCCCTGATCTGGAAGAAGGTCGCGGGCCTGTCGGACGAGAAGATCATCCGCATCCCGACCTCGGACAATTTCTGGATGATGGGCCCCACCGGCCCCTGCGGCCCCTGCACCGAGATCTTCTATGACCACGGGCCGTCGATCTGGGGCGGCCCGCCCGGCAGTCCGGAAGAGGACGGCGACCGGTTCATCGAGATCTGGAACCTCGTCTTCATGCAGTTCGAACAGTTCGAGGACGGCTCGCGCAAGGACCTGGCGGCGCAGTCGATCGACACCGGCATGGGGCTGGAGCGGATCGGCGCGCTTCTGCAGGGCAAGCACGACAATTACGACACCGACCTGATGCGCAGCCTCATCGAGGCCTCGGCCAATGCGTCGAACGTGGACCCTGACGGGCCGAAGAACGTGCATCACCGGGTGATCGCGGACCATCTGCGCTCGGTCTCCTTCCTGATCGCGGACGGGGTGATGCCGTCCAACGAGGGGCGGGGCTACGTGCTGCGCCGGATCATGCGGCGGGCCATGCGGCATGCGCATCTTCTGGGCACGCAGGACCCGATGATGTACCGCCTTGTGCCGGCGCTGGTGCAACAGATGGGGCAGGCTTACCCCGAACTGGGCCGGGCGCAGCCGCTCATCACCGAGACGCTGAAGCTGGAGGAGGAGCGGTTTCGCACCACGCTGGAACGCGGCCTGCGGCTTCTGGACGATGAGCTTGCCAAGCTGCCCGAGGGCGCCGCGCTTCCGGGGGAGGCGGCGTTCCGGCTTTATGACACCTACGGCTTCCCGCTCGACCTGACGCAGGATGCGCTGCGCGGCGAGGGGCGCGCCGTCGATGTCGAGGGCTTCGTGGAGGCCATGGCCGAGCAGAAGGCCAAGGCGCGGGCCGCGTGGTCGGGCTCGGGCGAACAGGCCGACGCGGCGATCTGGTACGATCTGGCCGAGGAACATGGCGCGACCGAGTTCCTGGGCTACGACACCGAAACGGCGGAGGGCGTGGTGCTTGCGCTGGTGAAGGGTGCGGAGCGCGCCAACACCGGGCAGGAAGGCGACAGTCTGACCATCGTCGTCAACCAGACGCCGTTTTACGCCGAGGCGGGCGGCCAGGTGGGCGATACCGGCACGCTTAAAACCGAGACGGGCGAGGCGCGGATCACCGACACGAAGAAGGTGGCGGGCGTCTACCTGCACATGGCCGAGATCACGAAGGGCGAGATCGCACCGGGACAGGCGGCAGTGCTGGAGGTCGACCATACCCGGCGCGGCACGATCCGCGCCAACCACTCCGCCACGCATCTGCTGCACGAGGCGCTGCGCCGTGCCCTTGGGGATCATGTCGCGCAGAGGGGCAGCCTCAACGCGCCCGACCGGCTGCGCTTCGACTTCAGCCACGGCAAGGCGCTGAGCCCCGAGGAAATCGACCGGGTGGAGCGCGAGGTGAACGACTTCATCCGCCAGAACAGCCCGGTGGAGACGCGGATCATGACGCCCGACGACGCCCGCGGGATCGGCGCGCAGGCGCTGTTCGGCGAGAAATACGGCGACGAGGTGCGCGTCGTGTCCATGGGCAGGATGGACGGTACCGGCAAGGGCCGCGACGGTCAGACCTATTCGATCGAGCTTTGCGGCGGCACCCATGTGAAGCAGACCGGCGATATCGGCGTCTTCGTGGCGCTTGGCGACAGCGCGTCCTCCTCGGGCGTGCGCCGGATCGAGGCGCTGACCGGGCAGGCGGCCTTCGACTATCTCAGCGCGCAGGACCACCGCATGGCGGAGCTTGCGCTGGAGATGAACGCCCAGCCCGGCGACGTGCTCGACCGGGTCCGGGCGCTCAAGGATGACCGCAAGCGGCTGGAAAACGAGGTCACGCAACTGCGCCAGCAACTGGCCATGAGCGGCGGCGCGTCCGCCGCGCCCGAGGCTCGTGCCATCAACGGCATCCCCTTCCTCGCCCAGTCGCTCGAGGGCGTGAGCGGCAAGGATCTGGCCGGCCTGATCGACGCCCACAAGGCGCGGATGTCCTCGGGCGCCGTGCTGCTGATCGCGGATGCGTGCGGCAAGGCCGCCGTGGCCGCGGGCGTGACGGACGACCTGACCGACAGGGTCTCGGCCGTCGATCTGGTCCGTGCGGCCGTGGAACAGCTGGGCGGAAAGGGCGGCGGCGGCCGCCCCGATTTCGCGCAAGGTGGCGGGAAAGACCCGTCGCATGCGCAAGCCGCCATCGAAGCCGCCGAAGCCGTGCTGAAAGGAACCTGATATGCCCGGAGCCTACTGGATCGCCCATGTGACCGTCACCGACGAAGAGGCCTATGGCCGCTACGCCAAGCTCGCGGGAGAGGCCATCGCGGCCCATGGCGGGAAATTCCTCGCACGTGGCGGGCAGGCGATCCAGAAGGAGGGGCGCGCCCATCCCCGCAACGTCGTGGCTCTGTTCCCGAGCCTCGAGGCCGCGAATGCCTGTTACGAGAGCGACACCTACCAGGAGGCGCTGAGCCACGCGCGCGGTGCCTCCGAACGCGACCTGGTGCTCGTCGAGGCTGCCGCCTGAGTTCCGTCTCGCCCCCGACACGCGCTTGCGGCATCATCCGGACCAGGGACGCTGACCGCAGGAGGGCAAGGCATGGCCGATCTTGAGACCCGCATCGCGCAGGCGCGCGGCGACGAACCGGCGGATCTGGTTCTGCGCGGCGCGCAGGTGCTCGACCTCGTCACGGGCGAGACGATCGCGGGCGACGTGGCGATCTGCGGCGACACCATCGTTGGCGTGGGCGAGGATTACGAGGGCCGCGAGGTCGTGGACCTGACCGGGCTGACGCTGGTGCCGGGTTTCATCGACACCCATCTGCATGTCGAATCGAGCCTCGTGACGCCTTTCGAGTTCGACCGCTGCGTGACGCCGCGTGGCATCACCACGGCGATCTGCGACCCCCACGAGATCGCCAACGTCATCGGCGCGGAGGGCGTGCGGTATTTCCAGAACGCGGCCGGGCATACCCTGATGGACCTGCGCGTGCAGCTGTCCTCCTGCGTGCCGTCCACCGACATGGAGACGGCCGGCGCCGAGCTCGACGCCGAGGATATCGCGGGGCTGATGGGCCACCCGTCGGGCATCGGGCTGGCGGAGTTCATGAACTACCCCGGCGTGATCCACCGCGACCCGCGCGCGATGGCGAAACTCCGGCTCTTCGAGGGCGGGCATGTCGACGGGCATTGTCCGCTTCTGTCGGGCCGCGACCTCAACGCCTATGTCGCCGCCGGCATCTCGACCGAGCATGAGGCGACCAGCGCCGATGAAGCGCGGGAAAAGCTGCGCAAGGGGATGCGGGTGCTGATCCGCGAGGGCTCGGTTTCCAAGGATCTCGAGGCGCTGCAGCCGGTCCTGACCGAGATGACGGCGCCCTACATGTGCCTGTGCACCGATGACCGCAACCCGCTGGATATCGCGGAGGAGGGGCATCTCGATCACATGATCCGGCGGTTGATCGCGCTTGGCTCGCCGCCGCTGGCGGTCTACCGCGCCGCGTCGCTTTCGGCGGCCGAGGCCTTCGGGCTGAAGGATCGCGGCCTGATCGCGCCGGGCAAGCGTGCCGATATCGTGGCGGTTGGCGATCTTGGCTCCTGCGACGTGCAGGCGGTCTGGGCGGGGGGCGTCGCGGTGACCGACGCGGCCTTTGCCGCGCGCAGCACCATCCCGCCGGTGGGCCGGCATTCGGTGAAGGCGCCGGTCGTCACCGCCGACAGTTTCCGCACCCCCGCCAACCGAGAGGCGACCGACGTGATCGGCATCCTCGAGGGCAAGATCATCACCGAGCATCTGCGCGAACACATCCCCGTGCAGGACGGCGACAAGCGGCCCGATCCCGCGCGCGACCTCGTCCGCATCGCGGTGGTGGAGCGGCATGGGCGGAACGGCAACATCGCCACGGGCTTCGTGAAGGGATTCGGTCTCAAGTCCGGGGCCATCGCCTCGACCGTGTGCCACGACCACCACAACATCGCCTGCGTGGGCGTCGATTACGCCGACATGGCGCTGGCGGCGAACCGGCTGTCGGAGATCGAGGGCGGCTTCGTCGTGGCGAAGGGGGGCGAGGTGCTGGCGGAACTGGCGCTTCCCGTGGCGGGGCTGATGAGCCTGGGGCGTTTCGAGGAGGTGCATGACGGTCTCAAGGCGCTGAGGGCGGCGGCGAAATCGCTGGGCGTGACGCTGCACGAGCCGTTCCTGCAACTGGCCTTCCTGGCACTTCCGGTCATCCCGGCGCTCAAGATCACCGACCGGGGCATGGTCGACGTCACGCGGTTCGAGATCATTCCCTGAACGCGACCCGGGGGATCGCGTCAAAACGTCCGACCCCGATCAGGCCCCTGTGGCACCTTGTTCGGTGGACGCGCCAAAGTTTGTGTACTATGGCATACCAAACTCAACCGAGGGCCGACCGATGACCACGAATGACACTCCCGACATCATCTACACCAAGGTGGACGAAGCGCCCGAGCTTGCCTCCGCCTCGCTTCTGCCGATCATCCAGAGCTTCGCCAGCGCCGCGGGCGTCTCGGTCGGCACGAAGGACATTTCGCTTGCCGGACGGATCATCGCCGTCTTCCCGGAATTCCTGACCGAGGAACAGCGCATCCCCGATGACCTCGCGATCCTGGGCGAGCTGGTGAAGACGCCCGAGGCGAATGTCATCAAGCTGCCCAACGTCTCGGCCTCGGTGCCGCAGCTCGTCGCCGCCGTGAAGGAGCTGCAGGGGCACGGATACGCCATCCCCGACTATCCCGAGGACCCGCAGACCGATCAGGAAAAGGACATCCGCGCGCGCTTCGATGCGATCAAGGGCTCGGCGGTCAACCCGGTCCTGCGCGAGGGCAATTCCGACCGCCGCGCGGCCAAGGCGGTGAAGGCCTATGCGCAGGCCAACCCGCACCGGATGGGCGACTGGACACCCGACAGCAAGACGCGCGTGGCCTCCATGTTGGCCGGCGATTTCCGCTCGAACGAGATCTCCGCGACGCTCGACCGGGCGGCGACGGCGAAGATCGTGCTCGCCACCGAGGCCGGCGAGGAGATCGTCCTGAAGAAGGGCGTGAGCTATCCCGAAGGCACCGTTGTCGACGCCACCTACATGAGCGCCGAGGCGCTTGACGCGTTCCTCGCGGAGGAGATCGAAAAGACCAGGTCCGAGGGCGTTCTCTTCTCGCTGCACCTGAAGGCCACGATGATGAAGGTCTCCGACCCGATCGTGTTCGGCCATGCCGTCCGCGCGTGGCTGGCGCCGGTCTTCGAGAAATACGGCGACCGGATGGAGGAGCTTGGCGTGAACCCCAACCAGGGTCTCGGCGCGCTTCTGGAGAAGGTCAAGGACGAGCCCGAGATCATGGCCGCGATCGAGGCCGTGAACGCCGAACGCCCGCCCATGTACATGGTCGACAGCGACCGGGGCATCACCAACCTGCACGTCCCCTCGGACGTCATCATCGACGCGTCGATGCCGGCGCTGATCCGCGGCGGCGGCAAGGGCTGGGGCCCGGACGGCAAGGAACATGACGCGGTCTGCGTCATCCCCGACAACTCCTACGCGCCGGTCTATGACGCCTCGATCGAGTTCTTCAAGAAGAACGGCAAGCTCGACCCCGCCACCGCCGGCACGGTCCAGAACATCGGCCTGATGGCGCAGAAGGCCGAGGAGTACGGCTCTCACCCGACGACCTTCGAGATGCCCGAAGCCGGCACGGTGCGCATGATCCTCGATGACGGCACGGTGCTGCACGAGCACAAGGTGGCGGCGGGCGACATCTGGCGGTCGGCCAGCACGCGCAAGGCGCCCATCGAGGATTGGGTCGATCTGGCCATCGAGCGGCAGAAGGCCGAGGGCTGCGAGGCGATCTTCTGGCTCGACGAGACCCGCGCCCATGACGCGGAGCTGATTGCCTATGTCAAACCGATCCTCGAGGCGCGCGGCGTGGCCGACAGGTTCCGCATCATGGCCCCGCGCGAGGCGACCATCGCCACCCTCGAGACGATCACGTCGGGCGGAAACTCCATCGCGATCACCGGCAACGTTTTGCGCGATTACCTGACGGATCTCTTCCCGATCCTCGAGCTTGCGACCTCCGCCAAGATGCTGTCGATCGTGAAGCTTATGAACGGGGGTGGCTTGTTCGAGACCGGGGCAGGTGGCTCCGCGCCCAAGCATGTTCAGGCGCTGCAGGCCGAGAACCACCTGCGCTGGGACAGCCTTGGCGAGTTTTGCGCGCTCGGCGAAAGCTTCAAGTTCCTTGCCGACAAGACCGGCAACGACAAGGCGCGGCTTCTGGGCGAGGGGGTCGAGGCCGCCACGCAGGGCTATCTCGACAACGACAACTCGCCCCAGCGCAAGCCGGGCCAGCCCGACAACCGCAACAGCCATTACTGGTTCGCGCGCTACTGGGCCGATGCGCTGGCCGCACAGGGCGAGGATGCCGGGCTTGCCGCCCATTTCGCGCCGATCGCCAAGGCGCTGTCCGACAAGGAAGACGCGATCATGGCCGAGCTGATGGCGGATCGGGGCAAGCCGGTGGATCTGGGTGGCTACTACCTCACCGATCCGGTCAGGATCGCGACGATCATGCGGCCGTCCGAGACCTTCAACGCGATCATCGACGGGTGATACCCGTGCGCCGGGCGGAGGTGATCTTCGCCCGGAGCATTCTTGTCAAAGATCGAGGAACACGGTCTCGCCCTCACCCTGCAGGCGGATGTCGAACCGGTAATGCCCGGGCGCCGTGCGCCGCGCGATCAGCGTCGCGGCGCGCGGACGTTGCTCGATCCGGGACAGCAGCGGATCGGCGCTGTTGTCCTCGTCCTCGAAATAGATGCGCGTCTGCAGCCCGGTATTGATCCCGCGCCCCACGATCCAGAGCGAGACATGCGGCGCCTGCAGCCGCCCGTCGCGCAGCGCCACGCGCCCCGGTTTGACGGTGTGCAGTGTGAATTCCCCGCTGTCCGCGGCGGCGGCGAAGCGGCAGAAGCCCGTGACGTTCGGATCGGCGCCCTCCTGTCCGGGATAACGGCCGGTCGCATCGGCCTGCCAGCTTTCCAGCATCGCGTCGCGCAGGGTCCAGCCGGTGCCGTCGATGACCGAGCCCGTGATCGTGATCGCCTCGCCCCTCGCGCCCTCGCGGATCGGCGAAAGGCCCAGATCCTCCGGATAGACGCCGTCGACGCCCGCGAAACTGGGTATGCAGCCGATATGGACGTAAGGCCCCGCCGTCTGGCTGGGCGTTTCTTCTAGAAGAGCTAGCCGTTTCACCATCACATCCCCTCCGGACGGTTCTCGAACATGCTCTGCCGCCGCCCGCGCAGGACGATGTCGAAGCGATAGGCGAGGTAATCCATCCCCCGCGCGTTCTGCATGTCGAGCGGTGCGACCAGTCGCTCGATCTGACCCCGGTCCCTGATCGTGTGCACGATGGGACAACGCTCGATCAGGGGATCGCCCTCGAAATACATCTGCGTGATCAGTCGCTGGCCGAAGGCATGGCCGAAGACCGAGAAATGAACATGCATCGGCCGCCAGTCATTGGCGCGGTTGGGCCACGGATAGGCGCCGGGGCGGATCGTCATGAACTCGTAGCGCCCCTCGGCATCGGTCAGGGTCCGCCCGCAGCCGCCGAAATTCGGGTCGAGCGGGGCGAAATACGTATCCTTCACATGGCGATAGCGCCCGCCGGCATTGGCCTGCCAGATCTCGACCAGCGTCTCGGGCACGGGCCGCCCGGTTTCGTCGAGCACGCGGCCATGGAGGCGGATACGCTCCCCGATGGCCGCTTCGCCGGTGAAGTTCAGGATCAGGTTGTTGTCCAGGGGCCCGATCAGCGAATGACCGAAGCGAGGCCCGGTTTCCTCGGCGGGCGTGCTTTCCATCGACAGAAGCGGCAGGTCGGGCGCGCGCGTGACGGAGGTCTTGTAATCCTCGTCGCGGGGCACGGGGTGCAGCTCCCACCGCCGGGGCATCAGCGGGTCAGTCATCCGTCGTCTCCATCTCGGCAAAGGTCGCCTTGGCCAGCTTGATCGCATGGTTGGCGCGCGGCACGCCGGCATAGACGGCCACGTGCAGGAAGGCCTGCATCACGTCCTCCCTTGTCGCGCCCGTGCGGGCCGTGGCGCGGACATGCATCGGGATTTCCTCGAAATTCCCGGTCGCCGCCAGGATCGCGAGCGTCAGCATCGAGCGCTCCCGCCGGCTGATCGTGTCGTCGGACCAGAGCGTGCCCCAGGCCCCTTCGGTGATCATGCGCTGAAACGGCGCGTCGAAATCCGTCATGGTGGCCTCTGCGCGGTCCACATGCGCATCGCCCAGCACGGCGCGGCGTGTCTTGATGCCTTGGTCGTATCGGTCCATCGGATGCCTTTCAGTAGGGAAGCCCCACGTAATTCTCCGCCATGGCGGTCTGCGCGGCGGCATTCGTCCTGAGGAAATCGATCTCGGCGCGCTGCATGCGCCGGTCGAACCCCGTCTGGTCGGGAAAACGATGCATGAGCGAAGTGAACCACCACGAAAAGCGCTCGGCCTTCCACACGCGGCGGAGCGCGCGGTCCGAATAGGCGTCGAGCCCGCGCGTGGCGCCGGTCGCGTAGAACTCCCGCAGCCCCTCGAAAAGGTAATGCACGTCCGAGGCGGCGAGGTTCAGCCCCTTGGCCCCCGTGGGCGGCACGATATGGGCCGCGTCCCCGCACAGGAACAGCCGCCCCCAACGCATCGGCTCGGTCACGAAGGACCTGAGCGGGGCGATCGAGGTCTCGATCGAGGGACCCGTCACCAGCCGGTCTGCCTGATCGGAGGGGATGCGGCGCTTCAGCTCGTCCCAGAACCGGTCGTCGGTCCAGTCCTCGACACGTTCCTCCAGGCTGCACTGGATATAATACCGGCTGAGCCGCGGGTTGCGCATGGAACACAGCGCAAAGCCGCGCTCGGAACTGGCGTAGATCAGTTCCTCGTTCACGGGCGGCGTCTCGCTGAGAACACCGAGCCAGCCGAAGGGGTAGATCTTTTCGAAGTCGCGGCGGATGTGGCGGGGCATGCTGGCGCGGCTGACCCCGTGAAACCCGTCGCAACCGGCCACGACATCGCAGTCGATCCGCATCGGCGCGCCACCCACGCGAAAGGTGACATGGGGGGCGTCGCTGTCGGCCCCGTGGATCGCGACCTCCTCGGCCTCGAAATGCACCGGAGCGCCGGTCGCGTCCCGCGCGGCGTAAAGGTCGTGGGTCACCTCGGTCTGGCCGTAGACGGTGACCGCATGGCCCGTGGTGCCGGTGAAATCGACGCGAAACATCTCGTCGTCGAAGGAGATCAGCGCGCCGTCATGGCGGATGCCCTCGCGCTCCAGCCGGTCCGCGACGCCCGCCTCGCGCAGAAGCTCGACCAACCCGCGCTCCAGCACGCCCGCGCGGATGCGCGAGAGCACATGCGCGCGGGTGCGCTGTTCCAGGATCACGTTGTCGATGCCATGCCGCGACAGAAGCTGCCCGAGGAGCAGCCCCGAGGGACCGCCGCCTATGATCGCGACCTGCGTTTTCACGCGTCCGTTCGAAAGCCCGTTCATGCCGCCATCGCGCGGGCCCGCCACGGATGCGTCTGCCGCCTTGCCATGCCCGTCTCCTCCCCCGTCCGGACAGTCCATTTACGCCTCACTATACCGTGCCGGTCGGCCAAGGCGATGGCCAAGCGTCGATTGGCCCATGTCCGATGGCCGGTCACCTTGGGCATACCACCTTTACGCGCCCTCGCGCGTGGCGCAAAACCGGGGGTGCGGCGCAGACGGTCTGACGGAGGTTTCCTTGGCAAACCCGCTTTATGACACGCTTTTCGGGGCCCATGCGGACAGCAGCGCGCCCTTCCTGATGCTCCCCGACGGCTCGGTCCAGAGCTACGCGGCGTTCCTTGGCACCGCCGCGCGCCTCGCCCATGTGCTGACCGCACGCGGGCTGAGGCCCGGCGACCGGCTGGCCGCCCAGGTCCACAAGTCGCCCGAGGCGCTCGCGCTCTATGCGGCTTGCGTGCAGGCGGGCGTCATAGTCCTGCCGCTGAACACCGCCTACACGGTCGACGAGCTGACCTATTTCATCGAGAACAGCGGCGCGCGGATGGTGGTCTGCGACGGTGCCGCGTGCGAGACGCTCACCCCGGTGGCCGCGCGGCTCTCGGCCATGGTCGAGACGCTGGACGCGGACGGCTCCGGCAGTCTGACGGAGGCGGCGGGCGCCATGGAGGACACCTTTCCGACCGTGGCGCGCGAGATCGACGATCTTGCGGCCTTCCTTTACACGTCCGGCACCACGGGGCGGTCCAAGGGGGCGATGCTGACGCAGGGCAACCTTCTGTCGAACGCGCGGACCCTGACCGACTACTGGCGCTTCACCGCCGATGACGTGCTGTTGCACGCGCTGCCGATCTATCACACGCACGGGCTCTTCGTGGCCACCAACGTCACGCTTCTGGCGGGGGGCGCGATGGTCTTCCTGCCGAAATTCGACCTCGACGCGATGATCGCGCGGATGCCCGAGGCGACCGTGATGATGGGCGTTCCGACCTTCTACACGCGGCTTCTGGACGATCCGCGCATGACCCGCGATCTGGCGGGGCACATGCGGCTCTTCATCTCGGGCAGCGCGCCGCTTCTGGCGGAGACGCACGAGAGGTTCGAGGCGCGCACCGGCCACCGCATCCTCGAACGCTACGGGATGACCGAGACGAACATGAACACCTCCAACCCTTACGACGGCGAGCGGCGCGCGGGCACCGTGGGCTTTCCGCTGCCGGGGGTGGAGCTGAAGATCACCGACCCGGAAACCGGCGCGGCGCTGCCGCAGGGCGAGATCGGCCAGATCGAGGTGCGCGGGCCCAACGTCTTCAAGGGCTACTGGCAGATGCCGGACAAGACCGCCGCCGAGCTTCGCGCCGACGGCTTCTTCATCACCGGCGATCTGGGGCGCATCGATGCGGACGGCTACGTGCATATCGTCGGCCGCAACAAGGACCTGATCATCTCGGGCGGCTTCAACATCTATCCCAAGGAGATCGAGCTGATCCTCGACGACCAGCCCGGCGTGATGGAAAGCGCCGTGATCGGCGTGCCGCATCCCGATTTCGGCGAAACCGTGCTGGGCCTGATCGTGCCGGAACCGGGGGCCGAGCCCGACCTCGACGCCATCGCAGAGGCCGCCGCCGGGTCGTTGGCGCGGTTCAAGCGGCCGCGCAGACTTCTGCTGATCGATGCGCTTCCCCGCAACACCATGGGAAAGGTGCAGAAAAACACGCTGCGGGAACGGTATTCGGATCTTTTTGCACCGGGGCGGGCCTGAGGCTGCGTTACCCCGGATCGAGCGCCGCCAAGGCATGGTCTTTCGTCTCGTCCGGCGTGCCCGAAGCATCGACATGGACCCATCCGACCCGATCGGGCAGACGGTCGAGCTGCATCCGCACGACCGCCGCATCCGCATCCGATGCATCGCCCCGCCGCGCCTCGACCCGCGACACCAGCGTCTCCGCGCCGGCCGCGAGCCAGAGGCCGGTGAAGGCTGCGCCGCAGTCCCGGGCGGCCTTCTCGATGGCCTCTCTTTCCCCGGCGTTCAGATAGACCGCATCCGCGATCACGGCATGACCTGCGCTGAGCGCGATATGCGCGCGTCTGGCGATGCGGTCATAGACCTGCGCGCTGATCTCCGCCCGGTAGGCCGTGTGGGGCAGGGGCGTGTCGTCGCCGACGTCCAGCATCGCCTTGCGCTCTGTATCGCTGCGCAGAAGGACCGCACCGGGCGCCGGGCCGATCCCGGGCGCGAGCGCGCGCGCGAGCGTGGTCTTGCCCGTGCCCGACAGACCCCCGATCGCGATCAGGCGTGGCGCGCGAGGGGCAAGCGCGGCGCAGGCATCCGCGAGGTAGCGGCGGGCGTCGGCCAGCACAGCCGCGTCACCGCCGCGCGCGCGTGCCGTCTGCACCGCGACCATGGCGCTGATCGCCGCGCGGACACCGATGAACAGCGGCAGGACGCTCAGTCCGGCAAGGTCCGTTTCGGGCTCGGCGGCGCGCAGCCATGCGTTCATGACCGCGTTCGCGGCTTCATCCAGCCCGCGATGGCGCAGGTCCATCAGCAGGAACGCAAGGTCGTAGAGCACGTCGCAGGTGCCGAGTTCCTCGTCGAATTCCAGCGCATCGAAAGGCGTGGGCACGCCGCCCAAGAGCACGATGTTGCGCAGGTGCAAATCGCCATGGCAGCGGCGGACACGGGCCGCCCCTGTGCGCGCGTCGAGAAGCGCTGTCTCCCGGTGCAGGATCCGCCGCGCGCCTGCGAGGAAGGCCCGGATGTCCTCGCCCGAAAGCGCGTCTTCCATGCCAGAGAATTCGCGCTCCAGCTCGTCGAGGATCTGGCCGATCAGAACCGAGCCTGCCTTGTCCCCGCGGATTTCGGCCATCCCGTGATACCGCGCGACCGACCGGCCGAGCGCTTCGGCCAGAGGCAGGTCGAGCGCCCCGCGCGCCGCGACATGGGCCAGCTCGTTCTCGGTCGGAAAACGGGCCATCCGCAACACCCATTCCACGGGCGGTCCGGCCCCGGCGATCGCCAGAGAGCCATCGGGCTCGCGGGTGATGGCCACCACATCGCGGTAGATGCCGGGCGCAGTAGGCGTGTTGAGTTCCAGCTCGCGTTCGAGCGCTGCGTGCCGCTTCGCAAGGGTCGAGTAGTCGAGATAGTCGTAGCGGACCGCGCGCTTGATCTTGAGGGCCTCGTCGCCGGTGAGGAAGACATGGGCCGCGTGGGTTTCGATGACCTCGACGGCCTCGTCCGACACGTGAGACGCGGCATCCTTGAGAAAGGCGATGACCTCCGCCTGCGGGTCACGGGTCATGGGCAAATCGCCTCAGCGCGCGGACCGCGGCGGGTTTCGGCCGGGCAGGCCTTTCATCGCACGGGCCAATGGCGCTGCGAACGCCGCCCGGCTCAGGGCCCGGCCGCCTCCGCCTCGTCATCCATGATCCGCACGACCTCTTCATCGGAAACCTGGGGGAAATCAGCGTAATGCGCACCGACCGCGATGAAGGGATCGGGTTTCGCGAGGCAGATCACATCATCAACCTCCTGCGAAAGCAATGCCAGCGTGTCGGACGGCGCGACGGGCACGGCAAGGACCAGCCGGTGGGGCGCCTTGCGCCGGATCGCCTTGAGCGCCGCGCGCATCGTCGCCCCGGTGGCGATACCGTCGTCGACGACGATCGCGGTCCTGCCGGTGATCGCGGCCGAGGGCCTGTTCCCGACGTAAAGCACCTTGCGCCTCGCGATTTCCTCGAGCTGCGCCTGGGCGAGCCGGTCGATCTCGTCGGCGCCGATCCCGGCCCGGCGGATGACGTCCTCGTTGCGCACGATTTCGGGATGGTCGCCATCGACTACGGCGGCGGCGGCAAGCTCGGGCTGGCCGGGAAGGCCGATCTTGCGCACGATCACCAGATCGAGCGGCGCATCGAGCAGGCGGGCCACCTCGACGCCGATGGGCACGCCGCCGCGCGGCAGGGCGAGCACGACCGGGTCCGCATATTCCCGTTGCGAGATTTCCCGGGCAAGGTCCTGTCCCGCCTCGATGCGGTCGAGATAGATGCTCATGGCGGCTGTCTCCTGCGGTTCGTGGTGGCGGGCGGTTCGTGGTTGCGGGGTCGCGGGCGAAGCCCAGACGGACCGCCGCGACGGACTCAAGATACGGGCGACGGGCGGCGGTCGGCATTGCTCCGTGTTAAGCCGGTTGCGGCTGAAACGTGAGAGGCTTCGACCTCGCCGCACCAGAGACGAAACGGAGGCATCCATGGACCCGAAGACCATGCGGGAGACGTCGCAAGACCGGCCCGACCAGCCTGATCAGCCCGACCAGCCCGAGGAACCGCCGCCCGAAAAGCCGGTGGAGCGCCCCCCGGAGGTGCCCGAAGGACCGCAGGAGACGCCCGGCCGCCCCGACGAGACACCGCCCGACGCGCCGGGGGAGATGCCGCAGCCGCCCGACGAGATACCCGTTAGCCCCCCCGACGAGGTTTGAGCGGGCATGGGGTCCCGCCCATCCGACCGGGATCGTGGCGCGATGACTGGGCCCGCCAGGCCGCGCCTTGTCCTGACGTCCTGAAGGAGCCGCGACGTGCCGGACCGTGAAGATGCAAGACGGCGGATCGAGGAACTTCGCGAGGCCATCGACCGGCATGACCGGCTCTATTACGTCGAAAACGCGCCCGAGATTTCGGATGCGGAGTACGACAGGCTGTTCGCCGAACTCGAGGAACTGGAGGAAGAGCACCCCGACCTCGTGACCGACGCCTCGCCCACGCGGCGGGTCGGGGTCGACCCGGTCTCGGAGCTTGGCGAGGTGCGGCACGTTACGCCGATGCTCAGCCTGCAAGCGGTGCGCGGGAAAGACGGGATCGCGGCCTTTCTCGACCGGCTTGCCGACGAGACGGACCAAAAGGCTCCCGAGGTCGTGGCCGAGCCGAAATTCGACGGATTGTCGGTGGAGGTCGTCTACGAGGATGGCCGGTTCGCGCGCGGCTCGACCCGGGGCGACGGCGAGACGGGCGAGGACATCAGCCACACGATGCGCACCATTCGGGCGCTGCCGCTGCGTCTGGCGCGCTCCGATGAGCTGGAGGGCCAACTGGCCGTGCGGGGCGAGGCGAACTTGCCGAAATCGAGCTTTCAGGCGCTCAACAAGGCCCGGGTGGAACGGGGAGAGGACCCGTTCGCCAACCCGCGCAACGCCGCGGCCGGCGTGCTGCGCCGTCAGGACCCCGCCGAGGCCGGGCGCACGCGCCTTGCCGTCACCTTCTACGATGCGACCGGCATCGACACCGACGCGGCGCCGACCCAGTGGGACCTGCTCGACCGTCTGCGCGATATGGGCCTGCCGGTGATCGGGGAGCGCAAGCGATGCGCCTCCCTCGACGATGCCGCCTCGTTTCACGAGGCGCAGGAGGCGGCCCGCGACGCGCTCGATTTCGAGATCGACGGGATCGTGCTCAAGCTCGACGCGCGCGCGGACCGCGAGGCGCTGGGCGTGCGCAGCCGTTCGCCCCGTTGGGCCATCGCCTGGAAGTTTCCGCCGCACACCGAAGAAACCCGGATCGCCGATATCGTGGTCGGCGTCGGCCGCACCGGCGCGATGACGCCCGTGGCGCTGCTCGACCCGGTGGACGTGGGCGGCGTGACGGTGGCGCGCGCCACGCTGCACAATATCGAGGAGGTGCACCGCAAGGACCTCCGCGTGGGCGATACCGTCCGGATCGAGCGGGCGGGCGACGTGATCCCCGAGGTCGCCGAACGCGTGCCGCAGCCGGGCGTCGAGCGGTCCGATCCCTTCGAGATGCCGGACCAATGCCCCTCCTGCGGGGCCAAGGCGGAACGGCGCGGACCGCTGACCTATTGCCCCGCAGGCATCGCCTGTCCGGCGCAGCTGAAGGGGCGGCTGGTGCATTATGCCTCGCGCGAGGCGATGGATATCGAGGGGCTGGGAGAGCGGACCGCAAGGCAACTGGTCGAGCGCGGCCTCGTCGCGGATATCGCGGATCTCTATGACCTGTCGGCAGCGGATCTCGCAAAGCTCGACGGGTTCGCCGAAAAATCCGCCGAGACCCTTCACGACGCGATCCATGACCGGCGGGACGTGCCGCTCGACCGGTTCCTCGTGGCGCTCGGGATAAGGCATGTCGGGCGCGACGCGGCGTGGCGGCTCGCACAGGCCTTTGGGACGCTCGATGCGCTTCGGGCAGCCTCCGGGGCGGAGATCGAGGATATCGACGGGATCGGCGCGGAGACCGCCGAAAGCGTCGCCGCCTTCTTCGCTGAGGAGAAGAACGGCGAGGTGATCGACCGTCTGCTGGACGCTGGAGTGTCGCCCGAGCCCCCGGAGCGGACGGGCGACGCGCTCGAGGGCCGGACCTTCGTGCTGACGGGCGCGTTGGAAAACTGGACCCGGGAGGAAGCGACCGAGGAGATCGAACGCCGCGGCGGTCGCGTGACATCCAGCGTAAGCGGGCGGACCGATTACGTGGTGGCCGGGTCCGATCCCGGCTCGAAGCTCGACGATGCGCGCGAGGAAGGCGTCGAGGTGCTGGACGAGGACGCCTTCGCCAGGATGCTGAACTGAGGGAAAGGGGCGGGGATGCCGGTCCATAACAGCGAAATCGCGGCCATGTTCGACCATGTCGCCGACCTGCTGGAGGTGCAGGACGCCAACCCGTTCCGGGTCCGCGCCTATCGCAACGCCGCCGACACCATCCGCGACCAGAGCCGGTCGGTCGCGAGCATGGTGGAGGAGGGGGAGGACCTGTCCGAGCTTCCCGATATCGGGGAGGATCTGGCGGGCAAGATCGGCGAGATCGTCCGCACCGGCAACCTGCCGCTGCTCGACGAGCTGTCCGAGGACGTGCCCGAGGCCATCGTCGAGGCCACGCGCATTCCCGGCATCGGGCCGAAACGCGCGCGGGCGCTGTTCGAGGCGCTCGACCTCGGATCGATCGACGATCTGAAGACCGCCGCCAAGGAGGGCCGGATCGCGGATATCGAGGGGTTCGGGGACAAGACCGAGGCGAAGATCCTCGAGGAACTGGAGCGGGGCGACATCACCGAGCGCCGTTTCCGGCTTGATATCGCGGAGGATTTCGCCGAGCCGCTGGTGGCATGGATCCGCGAGATCGACGGCGTGGACCGCGCCGAGATCGCCGGCAGCTACCGCCGCCGGAAGGAGACCGTGGGCGATCTGGATATCCTCGCCGCCGGCGAGGATGGCGGCGCGATCATCGACCGTTTCACCGAATACGACGAGGTCGAGGAAGTGGTCTCGAAGGGCAAGACGCGCTCGACCGTGCGGCTGCGGTCCGGGTTGAACGTCGATCTGCGCGTCATCCCCGAGGCCAGCTGGGGCGCGGCCATGCATTACTTCACCGGCTCGAAGGCCCATAACATCGAAGGCCGCAGGCGGGCGCAGGACAGGGACCTGAAGCTCAACGAATACGGGATTTTCGACGGCGAGAAACGCGTCGCGGGCGCGAGCGAGGAAGAGGTCTACGACGCCATCGGCCTGCCCCTGATCCCGCCCGTGCTGCGCGAGAACCGGGGCGAGATCAAGGCGGCGGAGAAGGGCAATTTGCCCGACCTGATCACCCGCGACGACCTGAAGGGCGACCTGCACTCCCATACCGACGCCTCGGACGGTAAAAACACGCTTCGCGAAATGGCGCAGGCGGCGCAGGATCTGGGCTACGAATACCTGGCCATCACCGACCACTCCCGGAGCCAGACCCAGGCCGGCGGGTTGAGCGAGGAAGACCTCGAGGCGCAGATCGACGAGATCGCCGGTCTAAACGAGGATTTCGACGGCTTTCGCCTTCTGGCTGGCTGCGAGGTGGACATTCTCGACGACGGACGTCTCGATTTTCCCGACGAGTTGCTGGAAAAACTCGACCTTGTCGTCGCCTCCGTCCATTCGAAATTCGACCTCGACGAGGACGCGCAGACCAGGCGCATCATCCGCGCCATGGAAAACCCCTGCGTGCATATCATCGGCCACCCCACGGGGCGGCAGATCGGCCAGCGCCGGGCCTTCGACGTCGACATCGAACGTCTGGTGGATGCCGCGAAGGACACGGGCTGCGTACTGGAACTGAACGCCAATCCGATCCGGCTGGACCTCAAGGACGTGCATTGCCGCATGGCGGCCGAGGCCGGCGTGAAGATCGCCATCTCGACGGACGCCCATTCCACCGGGGGGCTGGGCAATATCCGTTATGGCGTGGACCAGGCGCGGCGCGGCTGGCTGTCGGCGGCGGACGTGGTCAATTCGCGAGGCTGGAGCGATCTGTCCCGGATGCTGCGGCGCTGAGGGACGAAAACCGCGTCAGCGCCGCGCCCGTGTGGACGTCACCTCGATCTCGAGCGCGTCATCGGCGTCGACGATCTCCACATTCGCCGATCCGTCCTCGCGCGCCCGGAACATAAGGCTGGCACGGCAGTCACCCACGGCAAGGCCGGTCACCTCGAGCCAGTCGAGACCGGCCGGCAGGACCGGATCGGCGATGCGTAGGCGCGAGGCCCGCGCGTCGATCCCGATGCCAAGGCAGGCGTTGAGGCACAGGAAGGCCGCGCCCGCCGCCCAGGCCTGCGGCGCGCAGGCGGAGGGGAAGGCGACGGGTTGCGCGGTTTCCTGGCGCGAGAGGCCGCACCACAGCTCGGGCAGCCGATGCTCGGGGAAATGGCAGCTCGCGTCGAAGAGTTCGGTCGTGATCTGCCGGGCAAGCGCGGTGTGGCCGCAGGCCGCCGCGCCGGCGGCGATCAGGCTGTTGTCATGGGGCCAGACGCTGCCGTTGTGATAGCCCATCGGATTGAACCGCGCGCCGTCAGTGGCGACAGTGCGAATGCCCCATCCCGACAGCATCCGGGCGTCTGTCAGCGTCGGGAAAAGCCGCGGGAGCCGATGCGGCAGGGCCGCGCCGAAAAACGGCAGATGGCCCGCGTTCGAGGTCGAGACGCGGACCGGCTGATCGTCAGCGTCAAGCGCGATGCAATAGGTGCCGAGGGTGTCGTCCCAATAGGCCGCGTCGATCTGCTCGACCAGCGTATCGGCGCGCTCGCGCAGCGCCTTGGCGTCGTCCTCCGTGTCGAAGGCCGCAAACAGCTCGGCCGCGGCGCGCAGGGCTGCGACGTAGTAGCCCTGCACCTCGACCAGCGCGACAGGGCTGACGCAGAGCGTGCCATCGGCATGGAAGACCGCGTCCTCGGAATCCTTCCAGCCCTGGTTCTTGAGGCCGGTCTCGGCGGAGCGCGCGTATTCGATGAACCCGTCGCCGTCGCGATCCCCGTAGACCGTGGCCCAGTCCATCGCGGCACGGATCGCGGGAAGCAGACGGTGCAGCCGGTCGCGGTCGCCCGTGCGCGTCCAGTAGGCATGGGCCAGCACGACAAAGAGCAGGGTCTGGTCGATGCCGCCGTAATAGTGGTGGAACGGCACCGCCCCGGTGCGCGCAAGCTCGCCGTTGCGGTGCTCGTGCAGGATCTTGCCGGGCTCCGCGTCGCAGAACGCGTCGACCTTCGTCGCCTGCGTTGCCGCAAGGAAGTCGAGCACACCCGCGGCGATCCCGGCGTCGAGCCAGAGCGTCTGCAGCGCCGCGATCAGGCCGTCACGGCCGAAAGGCACCGAGAACCACGGCACGCCCGCGTAAGGGTAGGGACCGGTCGGAAGATCGGCCGTCAGGATGGCGAGGTCCGAGGCCGAGCGCGACAGCCACGCTTCGAAGGACGGCCGGGAGGTTCTGATCCGCCTCAGCCGGTCGATCCGGTCGTTCATCCGCGCGGTGATGGCGGTCTTCGCCTCCGCGAAAGAGGGCGTGGGATGCGTCGGGTCCTGCCACCCGTGCCGTGCCCCGACATCCTCCGCGCCGGTGTCGGTCTCGCGCGCCTCCTCGGAGACATGGACGGTGCAGCTGATCTGGCGCCGCGCCTTTGGAGGCAGCGACAGCTCTACATGGGCACGCCCCGAGTCGAAACGGGGGGCGGGGTCGAGCCGGACCCGTGTCGACAGGGTCCTGCCGTCGGCTGTGGCATATCCAAAACGGATCTCGCTGCCCTCGAACGCGGTGGGCAGGGCGTCGCCGCGTTCGGTGGGTTCGGCGCCGCGTATCTCGAAGATGTCGCGAAAGTCCGCCCAGCACTCGATCACGATATCGAGCTCTGCGGTTTCCGTACCGTAGTTGCTGATCTCGATCTGGTCATAGAGCCCGTCCGACAGGAAACGCTCCCTGCGGATATGCAACTCGAAGTCCAGAAACTCGGTTCCCAGCCTGTCGGTAAGCCGGGAATTGGCCAGATCGCTGCGAAAGCCGGCATCATCGGGCCGCGCATCGTGGCCCAGTTCGATCAGGCCGGTGCCGTTGATCGACAGCGACAGGCGCGACAGGTAGCGCGTGTCGCGAAAGAAAAGCCCGTCCTTCGAGCGCGCCTCGGCGACGGTCGCGTCGCGCGCGTTGATCTCGCCGCTGGCCGGGAAGACGGCGAAGAGATCGCCATCCTTCAGCACGTGGAAATCGTGCCGCGTGTCCGGCCCGAACCGATTGGGGACGACCTCCTCGTTTGCCATTCAGCCCTCTTTGTCAGGCGCGCCCGTTTGCCGGTGGCGGGGCGCTCCATTCAGTCCTTGCAGGCCACCGGCGCCGGCCTGTCGCGGGGCGGGGACAGGGCGCGCCCGAGGCGCCGTGTCCCCGGAGCCGGATCACCACCTGTCAGCCGGCGTTGCACCTCCGCCGCCGCGTCGGGCCGGGCGCGCGCCGAGATCAGGCGCTCGTACAGGTCGAGATAGTCCTCCGCCATCCTGCCGCTGCTGAACCTCTGCTCGAAGCGCTTGCGGATCTGCATCCGGTCCAGACGCCCCACGTCCGAGATGGCCGACAGCGCCTCGTCGACGGACCCGACGATCCGCCCGGTCACGCCATCGTCGATCACCTCGGGCACCGAGCCGCAGGGATAGGCGATCACCGGCGTGCCGCAGGCCATCGCCTCGATCATCACCAGCCCGAAGGGTTCCGGCCAGCGGATCGGAAACACGAGCGCCCGCGCGCCGTTCAGGAACTCCGTCTTCTGCGCGTCGCCGATCTCACCGACATATTCGATCTGCCTTCCATCGACCTGCGGCTTGATCGCCTGCTCCCAGTAGGGCCTGTCGAAGGAGTTTATCCGCGCAGCGATCTTGAGCGGCAGTTTCGCGCGGCGGGCGATCTCGATGGCGGTGTCGATCCCCTTGTCTGGCGCGATCCGGCCAAGAAAGGCGAGATAGCCGCCATGTCCCTTGCCGGTCTCGCCGGGTCGGTGACGGAACAGGTCGAGCGGATATCCGTGATGGATCGTCGCCACCCAGTTCGCGTCGGGCAACTGGCGCCTCTGGGCCTGCGAGATCGAGACCATCGGGAATTCCCGGTACCTGCGGAAGAAATGCGGCAGCCCCACATGGTCGAGACGCGAATGGCAGGTGGTCACGGTCTTGTCGGCGAGATCCTCGAAGATCGGGAAATGCAGCAATTCGGTGTGGAAATGGAGGATGTCGAACCGGTTCGCCATGCGACGGACGCGGTCGAGCATCAGGATGGTGTCGGCGATGCCCTCGGTCAGCCGTTCGTCGGTCAGCAGGGAACGGTCCCGACAGACGACGAGATCCGCGTTCACCCGGCTTTCGCCATTGGCGAAGACCGTGACCTGGTGGCCCTTGGCGCTGAGCGCGTCGGCAAGGCTTGAAACGACCCGCTCGGTGCCGCCGTAGCGTCTTGGCGGCACGGCCTCCATGAGCGGCGCAATGAGTGCTACGCGCAATTCCTACACCCCCCTTGTGAGTTTGAATGCGATCATGAGCGACGAGCGTCGGACGAACGACGCGGCCCGGCATTAACCGGCGCTAATGCGCCCGAGGCGCGTTGCCCGATTATGGATGTCGCCGCTGCGGTGCCGGCTTGTCCCCCGGCTTGTCCCAATGCCCGGCAGCGGCGCGGCAGGTCCCGGTTCCCCGGCCTGCCGCTTTCCACACCCACCCATCGCAAACAGCGCAAACCGGAGGAAACAATGACCGATACCGAAGCGCAGACCCCGGCACGGACGGGACAGAGCGGCAAAGGTTCCACCGACGACGACAGGGCCCTGACGCCGTTCTGGATGCTCCGCAACGAGGTCGACGATCTGTTCGACGACTTCTTCAGGACCGGTTGGAGCGGCTGGCCCATGCATCGGCGCCGCGCGCGCGGCGCTGCGCCGCGCGGGCTGGACGTCGCCCCATCGCTCGGCATCCCTTCCCTTGACGTGATCGACAAGGAAAACGAGGTCAAACTCGTCGCCGACCTGCCCGGACTGTCCGAAGACGACATCGACGTTCAGGTCACCGACAGCATGCTGATCATCAGCGGCGAAAAGAAGGAAGTCCTCGAGGAGGGCGACGAGGACGGCGAGCGATATGTCTCGGAACGACGCTTTGGCAGTTTCGCGCGGCGCATCGCCTTGCCCGAAGGCATCGATCAGGACAAGATCGACGCCACGTTCCGCAACGGCGTGCTCACGGTGCGCCTGCCCAAGACGCCGGAGGCGCAGCACCCAGCCCGCAAGATCAAGGTGAAGGCGGGAACCTGAGGCGGCCTGACGGCCCGGTGTGCCCCAGGGCGCGCCGGGTCAGGTCCCGACCGCGTCGCAGTCAACAGGCGTATCCTCACAACGGATCGCCTCCAGTTCGGGCACGTCGACCGCGCACTCCGCCAGCGCCGCCCGCATCGCGCGGCGCAGCACCTCTTCGTGGGTGGGGTGGTAGGCGGGCATCCGCAACAGGTCCCGCAGGTCCTTGCCCTGTCCGATGGCATGGGCCAGCAGATGCGCCAGATGCTCGGCCTCGGGCGCCGCGATCGCCGCGCCAAGGATGCGCGCGCTGCTTTTCTCGGCATAGATGCGGATCGCGCCGCCCTGTCCGCGTTGCAGCATGGTGCGCCCGGCCTCGTCGAATGAGGCCTGTCCCGTGGCGATCTCGTCCGTGCGGTCCTGCAGCGTGTCCCACGTCGCCCCGACCAGCGCGATCTGCGGTTCGCAGAACACCATCCGCAGGGGCGTGCGGCGGTCGAAAACGGCGTCTTCGCCGCGCGCCGCGAAATACCCCGCGACACGGCCTTCGTCCGAGGCCTCGTGCAGCAGACCGGGACCGAGCCCCGCATCCCCCGCGAAATAGACCCGCGCACCCGGCGGGTTGAGCCGCCCCTCGGGCAGATCGGCCCGCCCGTCCTTCCGCAGAGTGACACCCGCCAGATCGAGCCCCAGACCGTCGATATTGGGCCGCCGTCCCATTGCGACGAGCAGCAGATCGACCTCCGTTTCGCCCTCCGTTTCATCGTTGGCCCATTGCATCGTGATGGCGTGTCCGACCTTTTCGACGAGCTCCGCCTCGGCGTTGACGATGGTCATCTCCGCCGAAAGCGCTTCGCGCAGGCGGGGCAGGAGCCCGGGGTCGGTCAGCCCGCCGATCGAGTGCGCGGGGTCGAAACCGGTGACCTCGACGCCGAGGCGGGCCAGCGCCTGCCCAAGCTCCAACCCGACGGGCCCGAGCCCGATCACGGCCATGCGGCGCGGCAGATGCCGCAGCTCGAAGATATCGTCCGAGGTCAGGAGTCGGGCCCCGAACCGCTCGCGCCACCCCGGCGGCACCACGGGGCGCGATCCGGTCGTGACGATCGTGGTCCGGGGACGGAACCACGCGTCACCAGCCCGCAGCACGGCACCGGTCTCGAATACCGGGGCATGCGCCACGAGATGCGTGTCGCGCCAGTCGGACATGCCGCCGAGGACTTCATCGACAAGGACGTCGCGCAATTTGCGTGTCTCCTGGAGCACCCGGCCCGAGTCGATCCGCAGTCCCGCGCCGCCCACGATCCCCAGCGCCTCGAAATCGTGCCTGCGGTGAAAGTCATGGGCCGATTGCAAAAGCGCCTTGGACGGCATGCACGCCACCCGCGCGCAACTGGTGCCATGGGGGCCGGGGTCGAATACCCGGTAGCTGTCAGTCACCTTCGCGACCTCGGAGCGTGCCGAGAGCCCGGCGGTGCCCGCGCCGATGATCGCGACGTCGATTTCCGTGGCGGGGCTTTCCGTTGCAGCGGGCGCGTCCGCGCTCATCGCCGGCTCGGTTTCGTCGCGGGATCGAATTCCATCGTGCCGATCCGGCGCACGGTGCTGGCCTGCGGACCGATGGCGCTTTCGCCGGTCTGCACGACAAGCTCGACGGGGTCGCGCGGCTGCAGATCGTCGAAACTGCCGTCGGTGACGCTGTTGCGGTGGAAATAGATCAGGCGGTTGTCGGTCGCGATGATCTGGCCGAAATCCTCGTCGTGGCGGATCTCGACGATCTTGCCCTGAAGCGGTCCGTCATGGGTCTTGACCTCACCCTTGATCTGGTCCTTCCAGCGTTTCAGCTCGGTCGCCATGGCGGCAAAGGCATCGCGGACGGCGACGCGCAGGTGTTCGTGTTCTGCCACGTCGTTCTGATCGTGGCGCACGACAAGCTCCTGTCCGGGCACGCGTACCTCGACCGTGACCTCGTAGAGATTGCCCTTGCGCTGGCTCTGGTGCGGCGCGCGGATATAGACATGGCAACTGGTGATCCCGTCGTAGAAGGTTTCCAGCTGCGCGGCCTTTTCGTGGACAAGGTCCTTGATCTCGTCGCTTGGCTCGACATGTCGGAACGCGATTTCGATGGGGGTCTGCATCTGACGTCTCTTTTCGCCTCTCGCTGTGGCTCGCAGGGGCAGGGAACTCCGGCTCCCTCCGACAACCAGCATGCCCGTCCCGGTCCCGGCCGCGCCTTAGCATGTGTTAAGGCGCGACGGCTTTCCGGTGGCTAACCGTCGGTAAAGCGCGCTGGCCGACCTGCGGAAACGCCGTCGGGTAGCGCTTCTGACCGGAAAGGAAAAACGTCCGTGAAACTGGATCATGGCACATGGGTCGTCGTCGCAGACGGCGAGAAATACCTGCTTCTTCACAACAAGGGCGACCGAGACTTCCTGCATCTCGAGGTGATCGACCAGGAAAACAGCCCCAACGCGCCCGCGCGGGAGCTTTCGACCGATCGGCCCGGCCGCCAGCACGACGCCAAGCGCGACCTCGGCGGCAGCGGCAATGTCGCGGCCTGGGGGACCAGCGCGATGGAAGAAACCGACTGGCATCGCGTCGAGGAGGCGCGCTTTGCCAAGCATGTCGCGGAAAAGCTGGGACAGCTGGCGGCCGCGGGGCGCTTCGACAGGCTCGTCGTGATTGCCGATCCCCGCTCGCTCGGAGAATTCCGCAGCGCCTGTGACGCGAGCCTCAAGGCCAGGATCGTCGCCGAGATCGACAAGGATCTCACGAACCTGCCGCTTGACAAGATGGAGGCGTCGATCACCGCCTATGGCGCTGACTGACCCTCGCGCTGTCCCTCGAGATCGCCGATCAGGTCCTGCATGAGCGCGATCTCGCGGCGCTGCGTGTCGATGATCTCGTCTGCCAGTTCGCGGACCCGCGGATCGGTGATCCGCGCGCGTTCGCTGGTCAGGATGGCGATGGAATGGTGCGGGATCATGGCCTGCATCCACGCCACGTCATCCACCATGCGCTGGCTGCGCAGCATGTAGACGGAACCCGCGAAGATCGCCGCCGCCCCGACGAAGATCGCTATGTTCACCGCGCGGCTGGAATACATCGACAGCATGTAGGCCAGCATGATGATCGCCATGCCCGCGCCCATGTAAAGCGCCATCCACGCGCGTGTCTGGCTCCAGTAGACGTGATCGAGGATGTAGGTGTTGAGATACATCATCCCGTACATGGCCACGGTCGAGGTCGCGATCATCGCCGCGAATCTGAGATAGCTCATGTCGGTTGCTCCCTGTTCGGCAGGCGGGCCATGCGCCACCCGACGGGCCGGTTGGCTCGGCAGGTTCGCCCGGCATGGTGGCCCGACGCGCCCCGTGCCCTTGCCCGTGCCCGCGCCCCGCGCCCGGCCCGCAAGGCCGGCGGGCGCGGGGCGCAAGGCAACGGACGGGTCACCCGCCTGCCGTGGATGTCTCGGGCCCTGTCCCGCCTCAGGTCGTGGCCTGATCGTCGAGCAGGAAGGTGATCTTGGCATTCACGCGGTAGCTCGTGATCTTCCCGTCGCTGACCGCGGCGTTCATTTCCTTGATGTAGACGGACTTGATGTTCCGCACGGACTCGGAGGCTTTCGTCACGGCCGCGGCCGCGGCAGCGTCGAAGCTGTCCGGGGATTCCGCGAGAACTTCGATAACCTTGAGCATCGACATGGTTGGTCTCCTTCCTTCGGTTCCTGCTGGCGAGGGGGGCCCCGGCGCAGCACGTGCCAACCTGAAGGAGCGGTGGGAGGCCTGCATTTACCTCGGTAAAGTCATGCCCGGCCCGGCTCGGCGGTCCTTGCGCCGCGCACCCAGGCGATCCAGGCCTGACCGAGCAGGAGCGGCAAGACGCTGGCGGCGGCCGCAAGCGCCAGAGCGGACTGTGCCGGCGGCTCCAGCTTGAGCAGCCCCGAAAGCCCCGGCAGCCACAGCGCGGAGGCGATCAGCGCAAGGCAGATCGTGATCGCACCCCAGACATAGCGGTTGCGCGACACGTCGTTCAGAATCGGCCCGGTCTTGGGGTCGCGCAGGTTGAAGACGTTCCACAGATGGCCCAGCGACAGCGTCAGGAAGGCCACGGTGACGGCCGCCCCGGTCTCCAGCTCCAGCCAGAAAAGCGCGAGGACGAACGCGCCGAGGATCGCCACCGTCAGGAACGCGCCCAGCATGGCGGTGTCCACCCAGCTCGCGCGGTTGACGATCGGCTCGTCCGGGTCGCGGGGCGGGTCCTCCAGAACGGCGTCGCTGCCGGGGCCGAGGCCAAGGGCGAGCGCGGGAAACACGCCCGTCACCACGTTGAGAAAGAGGATCTGCAAGGGCAGGAGCGGTGTCGGAAGACCCGCGCCCACGGCAAGGCCCACGACGAGCAACTGGCTGACATTGCACGACATTAGGTAGACGGCGAAATTGCGGATATTGCCGAAGATCACCCGGCCCTCGCGCATCGCCTCGAGGATCGTGGGAAAGCGATCGTCGCGCAGCACCATGCGGGCGGCTTCCTTGGCGACCTCGGTGCCGCGCTGGCCCATGGCGATGCCGATATCGGCCTTCTTGAGCGCCGGCGCATCGTTGACCCCGTCGCCCGTCATCGCCACGACATGCCCGGCCTTCTGAAAGAGTGTCACAAGCGTCAGCTTGGTTTCTGGCGACACGCGGGCGAAGACATCGGTGCGCATGATCTGCTCCAGCCGGTCCTCGTCCAACGCATCCACGTCGAGATCGGCCAGATCGGTGCCCTCCATCACCTTCAGTTCGCCGTCTCCGAGGCCGGCATGGCGGGCGATGGTCTGGGCCGTGTCGGCATGATCGCCGGTCAGCATGACCACCCGAACGCCGGCGGTCCGGCAGGATTGGATCGCCTCGGGAACATCGTCGCGCACAGGGTCGAGAAGGCAGACGAGGCCGATCAGATGCAGGTCGCCGTAGGGCTCCGCCCCGTCGTCGGAGACATGCTTCATCGCCAGCGCCAGCAGACGCAGACCGTCCTGTGCGGCCTCGGTGTTGCGGTCGAGCCAGCGTTGCCTTGCGTCCTCGTCCAGCGCCTCTGTCCCGCCGCCGCCGGTCAAGACCTCGGAGCAGACGTCGAGCACCGCCTCGGGTGCGCCCTTGACCGCCACGAGGTAGCGATCACCATCCTCGTGCACGGTGGCCATCATCTTGAGGTCGGGATCGAAGGCGTGCTCCCGCGTCTCTGGCAGGTCCGTGGCCAGGTCGTCGCGCCCGAGTTGGGCCTTTTGCGCGACGGACAGCAGCGCCACCTCCATCGGGTCGCCGGCGTGCTCGGTCGCGTCACCGTCCTCGTCACCGTCCTCGTCACCGTCCTTGTCACTGGCGCCTGTCTCGGCATTGGTGCAGAGCGCGCCCACCTTCAGCGCCCAGGCGAGGCGGTCGTCGTCTTCGGACGCCATCGGCTCGTCGCCCGCGCGGCGGAACAGATCGTCGGCATCCGTGTCCACCTCGATTTCGGCATCGTCGAGCAGGTAGCGCACGACCGTCATCCGGTTTTCCGTCAGCGTGCCGGTCTTGTCGGTCAGGATAACCGTGGTCGCGCCCAGCGTTTCGACGGAAGAAAGCTGCGTGATCAGCGCGTTGCGCGCGCTCATCCGCCACATCCCCCGCGCCAGGCTGAGCGTGGCGACGATGGGCAGTCCCTCGGGCACCGAGGCCACGGCCAGCGCGACACCGGTCTGGATCATCGCCGTGAGGTCCGAGCCGCGCAGCACGCCCGCGCCGATCGCAAGAGCCGCCAGCCCCACGGACAGCCAGACGAGACGATGCCCGAGATGGTCGAGCCGCTGCTCCAGCGGGGTCACGTCGGCCTCGGCGCTTTGGGCCAGGTCGCTGATGCGTCCGATCTCGGTGTCCATCGCGGTCGCCACGACAATGCCTGCGCCAGAGCCTTGCGTGATCGCCGTGCCCTTGAAGACCATGTTGGCGCGGTCGCCGACCTCCGTGTCCTCGTCGATGGCGTCGGTGGATTTCTCGACGGAGGTGGATTCCCCGGTCAGCACGGACTCGTCGACCTGCAGATTGGCCGTCTCGATCAGCCTGAGGTCCGCCGTGACGATGTCGCCCGCCTCCAGCACGACCAGATCGCCCGGCACGACATCCCGCGCGTCGATCACCTTGTCGCGACCGCCCCGGCGCACGCGGGTGCGCACGTCGGCGATCTTCATCAGCGCCTCCATCGACCGCGCCGCGCGCAGTTCGGTGAAAAAACCGATGGCGGCGTTGATTAACAGAAGCGCCACGATGGCGATGCCCTCGGCCAGTTCGCCGAAGGCAAAGGACAGGCCGGCCGCGAAGGCCAGCAGCCAGACGATCACGCTCTGGAACTGGTTGCCCAGAATGGCGAGCAGGCTCCGGCGCTTCTGCCGCTGCAGCGTGTTGGGGCCGTGCGACTTGAGACGCGACCGGGCTTCCTTGTCGGAGAGGCCGGTGTCGGCATCTGCGTCGAGGCGCGCGATCACGTCCTCGACGGGCAGCGCGAAGGGACATCTGACATCATGTTTCGCCACGCTTGCCTACCTCGTCGCCGGTTGTCCGATCACGGGCCGTCCGCGCCCCGGCGCGACCCCGGGCCGTCCGCGCCCTGGCGCGGCCCCGGGCATGGAGGCGGCGGGCATGGAGGCGGCGGGCATGGAGGCGGCGGGCATGCCTGTCTGCGTCACCCGTGCCTGACGGGACTGCGTTTGCATCAAGGGGTAGGGGTGTTCGCGGGATCGTTCAAGAGATGGCCGCCGGCTGTCGGGTGCAACCTGCCGAGACCGCAAGACCGACGGACGAACAGATCCGCCCGAGACCGCTGCGCGGGGTTCGGGCATTACGCGGCCGCCCCCGCTTCGGACAGCCAGTCGTCCGCCTCGGCCTCGCGGCTTGTCGGGAAGAATTGCATTTCGGCCTTCGCGAAGGGGGCCGCCAACGTCGTTCCCCAGTCTTCCAGATCGGTTTCGCCGATGACGGCGATGCGCCCGAAATCGCCACGGTGCCCGAGATCGAATCGCAGCTCGCGCCAGAGCGCGCCCATCTCCCATCCCCGGAAGTCCTCGAGCCGGAGCATCACCCGCAGCGGCCCTCGGGAAAGCTCCATGGCATGCTCGATCTCGGGGATGGCATGGTCGTAATCCCGGGCCGACAGCACGCCCGAGGCACGCACCACGATCCTGTCGCGGTCCCTGTCATGTTCGATCGTGATCATGCTTCGCCCCCCATCTCTCGGTGTCCGTTCAGGCCCAGGGCCAGCGCGATTTCCGAGGCGCCCAGGAACAGCAGGTCGATGCCCAGCAGGAGCCCGAGCGCCCAGGCCGCCGTTTGCGGCAGACCGACGGCCAGCACCACGCCCAGCACCAGCGACAGCGCGCCCGCGGCCGCAAGCCAGCCGCGCCCCCGGACCCCGAAAAGGCCCGGCGCGACCCGCCCCGCCGGTCGCATCCTCCAGGCGGCATAGAGCTTGAGGACGCCTCCGATCAGGAAATAGGTCGCCAGCACGGCGGTCAGCACCACGACGCCCTGCAACGGGTAGAGCAACAGCACCGCGCCGCCCGCCAGCGAGACCGTGCCGAAAAGCACCGTCCACCAGCGCGGCCCGACATCGCCGCCGAAGAGGCCGCGGACGATCTGCACCGCCCCGAGCACCGCCAGCATCGCCCCGAACAGAAGTTCCGCCGTCAGCGTCAGCACGAAGGGCGAGGCGATCCCGATGGCACCCAGCGCGATGCTCGCCAGCCCCGCGACCCACAGCCACAGCTTGAGGCGGCGGATCTCCTGCGGGGATGTATCGGGCATGTCCTGGCGGCTCATGGCATCCTCTGTCGTGACCCGCGTCCGTGGCTGGCGGTGCGGATGGGGGCAGGGCGCGCGGTCACGCGCCCCCGGCGCCGTCGCTCATGTTCTTGAGCATGAAGGTCGGCTCGCCCATGCGCTCGAGCAGCGACAACTGCTGCGCCAGCCAGTCCTTGTGGCCTTCCTCGTCCATCAGGATTTCCTCGAACAGCACCCGGGTGCCGATATCGCGATCCTCGTCGGCCGCCTTGGCGGCTTCGGCGTAGAAGGCGATGGCGCCCTTTTCCTCCTCCAGATCGGCGGCGAAGAGATCGCCCAGCGCCTCGGCCCGCTTGGGCGGCTTGGCGGCTTCGATCACGGGATCGCCCTGGAGATAGAGGATGCGGTCGATGAAGCGACCCGCATGGCCAAGCTCCTCGTTCATCTCTTCGCGCATTTTCTCGGCCAGCGCGTCGAGGCCCCAGTCCTCGATGACATGGGCGTGCAGCAGATACTGGTGGATCGCCGTCATCTCCATGGCCAGAGCCTTCTGAAGGTTCTCGACGCTGCGGGTCTGGTTGGTCATTTCAATCTCCTGTCTCGTTGTCGTTACTTATCGCCAAGGTCGCATCGTCCCAGGCACTGGCGAGGTCGGACCAGCCGGTCTGGACGCCGTCCATCAGGTCGCCCCATGCGGTGCCGGCGCCCTGCGACAGGGCGCCATAGGCCTCGCTCAGCCCGTTGCGCTGTTCGCGGAGCGCGCTGAGCGCGGCGGAGGTCCGTTCCTGCGTCGCCTCCGACATGCCGGCCCATTCCTCGCGCACGCGCGTCTCGGTTTCCTCGATCCGTTCGTCGAGCCGCGCCAGCGTCACCTCCATGCGCGCCAGCGCCTCGTCGCGCTGCTCGGCGGAGTAGTCGCCGATCGTGTCGAACGCGTCCGAGAACTCCGCCTGAACGTCATCGACGGTGGTCTCTTCGGCGGTCGTTTCGGTATCGGATTGCTGGGTCCATGCCGCGTTCGGAACCGCGACCGAGACCGCGCCGAGACATCCGGCGACAAGGACGGGCGCGATGCGCGGTCTTGCCTGTCTCGCCCCCATCAGCTGAACCTCTCGGTCGCCTTCTTCACCGCGTTGCCCAGGTCGTCCCAGGCCTTTTCCACGCCGGCCTTGAAGTCCTTCCAGGCGTCGCCGCTGGCGTCGTTGAGTTCCTCCAGCTTGGCTTGCGCGTCTTGCTGTTTTTCCTGCAACTCATCGATCTGCTTGTCGTACTCGATACGGGCGTCAGCGCTGGCTTCGGCCGCCTTGGCCTGCAGCTTGTCGATCTCGGCGCGCCATTGGTCGAGGCGCGCCTCGAGTTTCTGGCGGTAGGCGCTCTTTTCATCCATCGCGGTGTCTCCTTTGTCGTTTTCGGTGGCGATAACGGTCTTGCCTCTGGGAATGGCCATGGTCACACCGGCGTCGCGTGTTTCGATTTCGCGCTCTTGGCGAGCTTTTCGGCGCCCTTCTTGCCGGCTTCGACCTCGGCATCCGTCACGCGGGCGGCGCAGCGCGAACACAGCTCGACCCATTCCTGCATGTCCTGGGCCATCCGCCGGAGCGATCCTTGCTGCCATTCGGCCATGGCGCGCATCGCCGCTGTGGGGTCGGCGCCTCCGCCGCCCTCTCCGTTCAGCTTGTGCACCGCCTCCACCGCCTGCCGCGTGGCCTCGTGGCGGCGTTCGAACCAGGCTTTGGAAAACGCTTCGGTCTCTTCGAGAATCGCGTCCTGCGCCTTCCAGAACTGTTCCATCTGCGGCTCGTTCAGCGGGGCGGCCGCGAACAGGCCGCGCGTGCGCTCCATGAGGTCTTCGGTCACCAGGCCGCCGGTGGTCTTCGATTCGTTTGCCATGTCGTCCCTCCGGGGATTGCTCGGGCTCGGCGTCATTTGGGCCAGCCGGGAGGTGCCGCTGCATTAACCTCGGTAAAGCACGCGGACGGCACGGTTTCCGGAGAGGTGACCGCGTGTTTCATGGCTTTGTTTCCAAATGCGAAACGCTCATCGATGACCGGGGGGCAGGGCGCGCCGGGCGGCCGCGCCCCTGTTGTGCGCCTCCAAGCGGCGGCGAGACGAGCCACCCCACTTTTTGCAATAATTGTCACATGAAAGCTTTGTGTGTATGGTACCAGAGAACGGATGCGGCGCGCCACGGTCGGCAAAGGGTCGTCCTTCTGCCCGCCGCGTCGCGTTCTTCGTGATGCTGGGGGGTGGGTGACTTTTCCAGCAGATATTGGAACCTGGGAAGGCTTGCTGCCTTGTCCTTTCATCGGTGGTAAAGTGCGAACGGAGGACGCCATGCATCAGACGTCGGACTGCGCAGGTTTGTCGGAGAGGCACAGGCCCGTTGGCCTTGGGTTGGGTTCGGACGCCCATTCCGCGTTCTGTGCCCTGATCGACGGGCACCGGATGGAGCGGCGGGCGGGCACCATCATCACGCTGGAGGGCGAGGGCGAGGGCGACGGCAATGGCGACGGCACGGTCTACTTCGTCCTGTCCGGCTGGCTGATCTCGTCGAAATCCACGCTCGATGGCCACCGCCAGATCGTGGACGTCATGCTTCCCGGCGATTCGCGCGATCCGGGCTCGGCGGGCGGCGACATGAGCGCCATCGAGATCCAGGCCCTCACCGATACGACGCTGGCGGTCATCGAGGGACGCGACTGGACCCGGCTGCTCGACCAGCACCCCGATATCGGCCGGGCCGTCAATCGCGCCGGGAAGGCCGCGACCTGGCGCATGTGCGAGCGCATGCTGCGTCTGGGCAAGGGCAGCGCGGAAAGCATCATCGCCTTCACGCTCTGCGAGCTGTGCCTGAGGTCGACGGATCATGGCCTCATCGCGGGCCGAAAGTTCCACATCCCGATGACCCAGCAGCAGCTCGGCGATCTTTGCGGCCTGTCGGCGGTGCATGTCTGCCGCACACTCCGGCGGCTGGAGCGCAACGGGATTCTCACCGTCACCGATCACATGGACATCGTGGTCGATGATCTCGATATCCTGACCGAGATCGCCGAGATCGACCCCGACACGCTCCGTCAGGAGATCATTCCGGCCGCCTGAGCCCACCACGGAGCGGGCGCTGCACGCGTTTTTCGACGATCTCGCCAAGGGTCTGTCCGGCCAGTTCTTCCGAGGCGTTTTCGGCGATGTCGTCGACCGAGAAGACACCGAACAGGGCTCCCGACCGGTCCAGCACCAGCAGGTGGCGCACCTGTTCGTCACCCATGATCGCGGCGGCGTCGGTGACATCGTGATCGGCGAAACACGAGGCGGGGTTTCTGGTCATGACGTCGCCGACCGGCCGGGACCCCGCATCGTGTTTCTCGGGCAAGAGCCGAATGACGAGATCGCGGTCGGTCACGATCCCCACGGGACGGCCATCTGCGAGCACCGGCAGGGCCGCGACACCATCCCGGCGCATGATCGCCGCGGCCTCGCGCACCGTGCTCCAAGGTGTGAGCGCGGTCTTTTTCCATGACATGGCGCTTTTGACTTTCAACGTTCAGGCTCCTGTTACAGTTCGGACAACCCGTGTTCGGAAGCTTCATCGAGGCGCGGCGGGCGGTTGGCGGCCCGCGGTGCCCGTCGTTCTGCATCGGGCGCCATCTAGTGACGCGAACGCAGTCTCTGCATCCCGGCACCCGGTCGCGATAACCTTGGTAAAGGCGTCAGCGGCCGCGATGATCTAATCTGATATTCGGTATCGACCGCCACCGGGGGGAGCCATGGCGCGCAGCAGACTGGACCGCGATCTGGACCGCGCCTTACTGGACCAGGACCAGCGCCGAAGGGTCGAAGAAACGCTTGGCGACATGCCCCGCGACGCGCTGTCGGCCCTTGTGGGTTACGGGCTGCATGACAGCGACATCGCGCGGTACCACGGCCTGCCGAGACAGCTCGTGACCGAACTTCGGGAGCTTTGGCAAATTCCGCCCAACCCCTGACCGGCTCACGCCTCCGCCGAGACCCGTGTTCCCGTCTCACCGGCAACGAGGCCGGCCGCGTCGCCGAGCCTGCCGATCGCGGCCCAACGCCCGGCCCGACTTTCAGCGAAGCGTGCGGCGGCGGCGGCCTTGGGCCCCATGGACCCGTCGGGCAGGTCGAGCGCGTGCGCCTCCTGCGGTGTCAGATGGTCGATCCGCTCCGCGTCCTCGGTGCCGAAATCGCGTATTATGCCCTCCACATCGGTCAGCATCAAAAGCCCGTCGGCACCCAGCGCCTCGGCCAGCAGCGCGCTGGCGGCATCCTTGTCGATCACGGCCTCGACACCGGTCAGGCCGCCATCGGGCCGCGCCACGACCGGAATGCCGCCGCCGCCCGCGCAGATCACCACGGTGCCGTGGTCGAGAAGCTGACGGATCACCTTGAGATCGGGGATTTCCACCGGCGCGGGCGAGGCCACGACGCGACGCCAGCGATCGCCGTCCTGCGCGATGCTCCAGCCGTTGCGCTCTGCCATCTCGCGGGCCTCGGCCTCGTCATAGACCGGCCCCACGAATTTCGTGGGCGCGGCGAAGGCCGGGTCGTCGGGGTCCACCCGCACCTGCGTCAGAAGCGTCGCCACGGTACGGTCGTGGTCCAGCGCGTTTTCCAGTTCCTGTTCGATCAGGTAGCCGATCATGCCTTCCGTCTCGGCGCCGAGAATGTCGAGTGGATAGGCCTCGTCCGGCTTGTGCGCGAGCCCCTGCAGCGCCAGAAGCCCCACCTGCGGCCCGTTGCCATGGGTGATCACCAGATCATGCCCGTCGCGCAGGATGCGGGCGAGCGCGAGGGCCGCCGTGCGGGCGTTCTCACGCTGGTTTTTGGCGGTCAGCGCCTGACCCCGCCGCAAAAGCGCATTTCCCCCGAGGGCCGCCACGATCAGCATGGCTCAGGGCCCCATGGTCGCGACCAGCACGGCCTTGATCGTGTGCAGCCGGTTCTCCGCCTGGTCGAAGACGATGGAGGCCGCGCTTTCGAAGACCTCGTCGGTCACCTCCATCTCTGAGATGCCGAATTCCTTTTCCATCTGCGCGCCGATCTCGGTCTCGGCATTGTGGAAGGCGGGCAGGCAGTGGAGAAACCGGGTCCGGGGGTTGTCGGTGTTCAGCATCATGTCGGCAGTGACCTGATAAGGTTTCAGAAGCTCGATGCGTTCCTTCCAGACCTCCTTGGGCTCGCCCATCGACACCCAGACATCGGTGTAAAGGAAATCCGCGCCCAGCGTCGCCTCGGCCACGTCCTCGGTGATCAGGATGCGCGCGCCGGTCTCTTCGGCGATGGAGCGCGCCTCGGCCTCGATCAGCGTCTCGGGCCAGCACGAACGCGGCCCGCAGAGGCGCACGTCCATCCCCATCTTGGCCCCGCCGATCAGCAGGCTGTCGCCCATGTTGTTGCCGACGTCGCCGAGAAAGCAGAACGCGATGTCGCGCCATGGCTTTTCCGCGTGCTCCTGCATGGTGAGGAAATCGGCCAGTACCTGCGTGGGGTGAAATTCATCCGTCAGCCCGTTCCAGACCGGCACGCCGGCATGGGCGGCGAGCTCCTCGACGACGGTCTGGCCGAAGCCGCGATACTCGATCCCGTCGAACATGCGGCCCAGAACGCGGGCCGTGTCCTTGACGGTCTCCTTGCGTCCCAGATGTGAGCCCGAGGGCCCCAGATAGGTGACGTTCGCGCCCTGGTCATGGGCGGCCACCTCGAAGCCCGCGCGGGTGCGGGTGCTGTCCTTCTCGAAGATCAGCGCGATTTCCTTGCCCTTCAGCAGTTCCGTCTCGGTGCCCGCGTATTTCGCGGACTTCAGGTCGGCCGAGAGCTTCAAAAGAAACCCGATCTCGGCGGGGGTGAAATCCCGCAGGCTCAGGAAATGGCGGTTCTTCAGGTTGTAGGCCATTGGCGTCTCCTCATGCCGGGTCGCGGATGGTGGGGCAACTCATGCAGCGCCCGCCGCCGCGGCCGCGCCCAAGCTCCGCGCCCGGGGCCTCCAGCACCTCGATGCCTTCGGCGCGCAGCGCGGCGTTGGTGTCGTCGTTGCGGTCGTAGCCGATGACGAGGCCGGGCCGGATCGCCAGCATGTTGTTGCCGTCGTTCCACTGCTCGCGCGCCTCCTCGAACGCGTCCTCGCCGCCGGTGGGCACCACCGTCAGCGTCTTGAAGCCCATCGCCTTGGCCAGCACGTCGAAGAGCGGCCGGTCGATGCGGCGGATATCCAGCGGCGCGCGCCCCTCGCCGGGATGCAGGTCGTAGACGGCCATTTCGGCTGCGACATCGGTGAAGCTGGTGACCACCTCGCCGCCGCAGAAGGTGAAGACGGTGTCGAGATGCATCGCCGCGCGGTCCTTGGGCATCTGGCAGGCCAGCACGCGCGTCGCGCGGCCCTGATCGAACAGCGCCTCGGCCAGAAGCCCCACGCCCTGCGGCGAGGTGCGCTCGCCCATGCCCACGAGGACGAGGCCGTCTCCCACCGGCATCACGTCGCCGCCTTCCAGCGTGGCGAGGCCGTAATCCTGCGCAGGATCGCCCCAGAGCTCATCCACCTTGCCCGCGAATTTCGGGTGGAAGCGGTAGATCGCCGTGGTCAGCAGCGTCTCGGGCCGCCGCGCCTGCCAGAACATCGGGTTCAGCGTGACGCCGGAATAGACCCATGAGCTGTTGTCGCGGGTGAACAGCATGTTGGGCAGGGGCGGCAGGACGAAGCCGAGCCGCCCGAGATAGCTGCCGAACATGCCCGCGGGCTCGAAGGGCAGGTCGTCCACGGTCAGCCCGCCGATCAGGAAATCCGCAAGCTCCGCCCCCGGCAACGCGTCCATCCAGGCGCGCAGCTCCGTGAGCATGCCCACGCCGGTCTCCTGCGGGGTGATCCGGTGATCCAGCAGCCAGCCCCGCGCCTCGGGGATGTCGAGCGTCTCGCCCAGCAACACGCCGGTATCGAGCACCTCGACCCCCTCGTCGCGCATCAGCTGGGCAAAGACGTCATGGTCCTTCTGCGCCTGCTTGACCCAGAACACGTCGTCGAAGAGGAGATCCTCGCAATTAGCCGGCGTCAGCCTGCGATGGGCGCGGCCGGGGCGGCAGACGATGACCTGCCGGAGCTGCCCGGTTTCGGAATGAACGCCAAGGTCATGCCCGCTCATGCCGCGCCTCCCGTCAGCCATGCGCTTGCGGCCAGCGACCCCATGATGAAGACCGTCAGGATCAGCAGAAGCGGCCAGATGAACACGATCCAGCGGTCATACGGCACCCGCCCGATGGCCAGCCCCCCGATCACCACCGCGAAGGTCGGGTTGATCAGGTTCACCAGCCCGTTGGCCGATTGATAGGCCGTGACCACGAGGTCCCGCCCGACACCGGCGAAATCGGCCAGTGGTGCGAGGATCGGCATCGACAGCACCGCGAGACCCGATGAGGACGGCACGAAGAAGCTCATCCCCACCTCGATGCCGAACATTGAGGAGATGAAGGCCACGTTCGACAATTCGCCCAGGGTCTCGGCCGAGGCGTTCAGGATCGTGTCGGCGATCCGCCCGTTCTCCATCACCACGACGATGCCGCGCGCCAGCCCGATCACCAGCGCCACCCCCAGAAGATCGCGCGCCCCGTCGAGGAAGGCCCCGGTCAGGCGTTTCTCGCCCAGCCGCCCGATCACGCCGATCACGATGGCGGCCCCGAGAAACAGCGCGCCCATCCGCGCCATCCACCACCCCTGGCTGGAGACGCCCCAGATCATCGCCACGAAGGTCGCGGCGAAGAGCACGAGGATCACCTTCTGCGTGCCGCTGAGCGTATCGTCGGCCTCCTTCCCGCCATCGCCTTTCAGGAAATGGCGCTCGTGAGCCTTCCACTGACGGCGGACGACGGAGCGGTCCGGCTCGGCCTTCACGCGGGCGGCGTAGCGCATGACGTAGGCCACGCAGATCGCGAGCCCGCCGATCAGGATGACGAAGCGCAGGATGATGCCATCGGTGAAGGGGATCTGCGCCGCGTCCGATGCGATGATCGTGGCGAAGGGGTTGATAGTGGACCCCAGCACCCCGATGCCCGCGCCGATCAGGATGATCGCCACGCCGGTCACCGCGTCGTAGCCCGCGCGCAGCACGACCGGCAGAAGGATCGCGTAGAAGGCCAGCGTCTCCTCCGCCATGCCGTAGGTGGTGCCGCCCACCGCGAAGAGCGTCATCAGGATCGGGATCATCCAGATTTCGCGCCCCTCCATGGACCGCATCGCCGATCGCATGCCCGTGTCGATGGACCCTGTCGCGTTCACCACGCCTAGAAACCCGCCTAGAAGCAGCACGAACAGCGCCACGTCGATGGCGTTGGCGGCGTAGCTGTCGGGATCGTAGAAGCCGCCGATGGGCGCCATGAGCACGTCGATCGGGCCCTGCGGATTGGCCTCGACCGTCTCGTAGGTGTCAGGCACGGCGACCTCGCGGCCGACCTCCTCGTTCATCTCGCGCTCGTATTCGCCCGCAGGCACGATCCATGTCAACGCGGCCACGAAGATGATCAGCAGGAACAGGATCGTGTAGGCCGTGGGAAAGCGGGACTGCAGATCGGGATCATGGTCCGATCCGCCCGGGTCATCGTTGTCCGTGGAGGTGTCTTTGGATGCGTCCGACATCGTCTCTTCTCCGCTGTGACTTGCACGCGCCGGGGCAGGGTCCGACGCTGACAAGCTTTCCGGGACGGGAACGATGCGCATTTACCTGGGTTAATGTCCGCAGGCCCCGGCTCTATTCAAAGGAAGTCAACCATGCTCTAGTCGAAGACGAGAAGCCGGGACGAGCGTCGCGCGTCGCTGCCGGGCGGGTCCCGCCGCAGCGCCGGGAATTCGGAGAAAGGCCTTTCAATGGACCGGGGCAATGTCGGTCATATCATCGCGATCGAGGGCGGTGTCGTCGATATCCGCTTTCAGGACGGCGCCCTGCCATCCATCGCGTCGCGCCTGATGACGCTCACCGATCCCCAGATCACGATCGAGGTCGCATCGCTGCCCGGCAAGGGGATCGTGCGGGGACTGGTCCTGGACCCCAATCCGGAGTTGCGGCTTGGGCTGCGCGTCCGCGACACCGGAGCGCCGATCCGGGTTCCGGTGGGCGACGCGCTTCTGGGGCGGATGCTCAACATCTTCGGCGAGACCATCGATGGCGGCGAGCCTCTTGGCGACATGCGGCGTCAGTCGATCCTGCGCGATCCGGTGCCCCTGTCGAAACGCCGCGTCGACAGCACGCTGTTCGAGACGGGCATCAAGGCCATCGATCTGCTCAGCCCCATCGAGCGGGGCGGCAAGGCCGGGCTTTTCGGCGGCGCGGGCGTCGGCAAGACCGTCCTGATCACCGAGATGATTCACAACATGGTGGCCGAATACGATGGCGTGAGCCTCTTTTGCGGTATCGGCGAGCGCTGCCGCGAGGCAGAGGAACTGTACCGCGACATGCGCGAGGCGGGCGTTCTCGACAACACGGTGATGGTCTTCGGCCAGATGAACGAAAGCCCCGGCGTGCGCTTTCGGGTGGGCCACGCGGCGCTGACCATGGCGGAGTATTTCCGCGACGAGCGACGGCGCGACGTGCTGGTGTTGATCGACAACATCTTCCGTTTCGTGCAGGCGGGCTCCGAGGTGTCGGGGCTTCTGGGGCGCATCCCCAGCCGCGTCGGCTACCAGCCGACGCTGGGCACCGAGCTTGCCGATCTGGAGGAACGCATCTGTTCCACCGACCGCGGCGCCATGACCTCGATCCAGGCCGTCTACGTGCCGGCCGACGATTTCACCGACCCGGCGGCGACACACACGTTCTCGCACCTGTCGGCCTCCATCGTGCTGTCGCGCAAGAAGGCGTCGGAGGGGCTTTATCCGGCCATCGACCCGCTGCAATCCTTTTCCAAGCTCCTGACGCCCGGCGCGGTGAGCGAGCGGCACTACCGCATGGCCCGCGACGTGCGCAACACGCTGGCCGAATACGAGGACCTCAAGGACATCATCGCCATGCTGGGTCTGGAGGAGCTGTCCGAAAAGGACCGCGCCACCGTCCGGCAGGCGCGCCAGTTCGAACGGTTCCTGACGCAGCCGTTCTATTCGGTCGAGGCCATGAGCGGCACCGGGGGACGCTTCGTGCCGCTGGAGGACACGCTGTCGAGTTGCGAGCGCATCCTGTCGGGCGAATTCGCGGACCGGGACGAAGGCGATTTCTACATGATCGGAACCGTCGACGAGCTTGAGACGGAGGGGACGGCCGATGCGGCTTGAGGTGATCACGCCTGCCGATGTCTGCCTCGACGCCGAGGTTCTGAGGATCGTGGCCGAAGCGCCGGAAGGCTATTTCGGCATCCTGCCGGGTCACGGGGATTTCGTCACCGATCTGGTCCCCGGCATCCTCGTCTACGAATTGCAGGACGGCGTCGAACGCTTCGTCGCGCTCCATTCCGGGACGCTGGTGAAATGCGGGTCCCGCGTGCGCGCGGCGGTGCTGGGCGCGGTCGAGGGCGACGATCTGGGCTGGCTGCGCGAGAAGGTCGAAACCGAGTTTCGCCAGCAGGACGAGGACGAACGCGAGGCGCGCGACGCGCTGGCGCGGCTGGAGGCCAGCATGATCCGGCGGTTCCGCGAGCTTGAGGGGTTTAGCCAATGACCGAAGACGGCTCCGACGAGACCGACACGATCGCGCGCAAGGCGCGCCGGATGCAAGAGGCCCGCAGCCGCCGGTCGCGCAGCGCGTGGATGGGTCTTGGCATGTTCGGCATGGTGGGCTGGGCCATCGCGGTGCCCGTGGTGGGCGCGATCGCGCTGGGCATCTGGATCGACACCCGCTGGCCGGGAGAGATCTCGTGGACGCTCACCCTGCTCTTCGCGGGCTTCGTGCTGGGATGTCTGAACGCGTGGTACTGGATCCAGCGAGAGGGGCGGGGCGATGACTGAGGCCATCGGGATCGGCGCGGCTGCCGTCCGCCTTGCCGTGGCGCGCAGATGATGGCGGAGCTCTCCATATTGGCGGCGGGTTGCGCCGGCGGGGTGGCGTTCGGCCTGCTTTACCTCGCGCTCCTCAAGGCCGGGACGCGCGCGATCGCCGGTCCGCGGCCAGCGCTGGCCTTCACCGCACTTGCAGCTTTGCGCGCGATCCTCGTGGTCGGCGCGGTCTTGGGCGCGCTGGCGCTGGGCGCGGGGGCGGGGGCTCTGGTCGCGGGGCTGGCGGGGTTCGTCCTCGTGCGCGTGGCCGCGACGCGCCGCGCCCGCACATCCAATGTACGCGCATCCGGCGGGGGGCAGGCATGGAAATAAGCCCCGACGCATGGGTTCTCTACGAGTGGCGCGGCCTGCGACTGACGGCGACCGTGGTCTTCACATGGGCGGTGATGGCGCTGCTCGTCATCGGATCATGGGCCGTGACCGCGCGCATTTCCGAAGACGAGACCGTCTCGCGCTGGCAGGTGATGCTGGAGGTGATCGTCACACGCATCCGCGACCAGATCGACGAGGTCGGCGCCGAGACCCCGGAACGCTACCTGCCCTTCATCGGGACGCTCTTCCTGTTCATCGCGACGGCGAATCTTCTGACCATCGTGCCGGGCTACCAGCCGCCCACGGGCTCGCTGTCGACCACGGCGGCGCTGGCGATCTGCGTGCTGATCGCGGTGCCGCTCTTTTCCATCGCGCGCCGCGGTCTTGCGGGCTACCTCAGGACCTATATCCGCCCCACCCCCCTGATGCTCCCCTTCAACATCATCAGCGAGGCCTCGCGCACGCTCGCGCTGGCCATCCGGCTTTACGGCAACGTCATGAGCGGGACCGTGATCGTGGGCATCCTGATCAGCGTGGCTCCGTTCTTCTTCCCCGTCCTGCTGCAACTGCTCGGCCTGCTCACGGGCCTCGTGCAGGCCTACATCTTCGCGATCCTCGCGATGGTCTACATCGCCTCGGCAAGCCAGTCGCGCAAGGACGCCGACGGGGGCGCGAACACCGAAACAGCAAAGGGAGACTGACCATGGATCCAGCCACATGGATCGCCATCGCCTCGATCGTGACCGCCGGTCTGACGATTGCCATCGGCTCCATCGGGCCGGCGCTGGCCGAAGGGCGCGCCGCGGCACAGGCGCTGCAGGCGCTGGCCCAGCAGCCCGACGCCTCGGACACCATCACCCGGACGCTTTTCGTCAGCCTCGCGATGATCGAATCCACCGCCATCTACTGTTTCGTCGTCTCGATGATCCTGATCTTCGCCAATCCCTTCACCGATCTCGTGACCCAGACCGGGGGAGGCTGACCCTTGCAGATCGACTGGCTCACCGTCGCGGCGCAGATCGTCAACTTTCTCGTTCTCGTCTGGCTGCTGCAACGGTTCCTCTACAAGCCGATCACCAATGCCATGCGCCGCCGCGAGGAGCGGATCGAGGAGCGTCTGTCCGAGGCGAAATCGGCCCGGACCGAGGCCGAGGAAGAGGCCGAGGCGCTCAGGCGCAAGAAGGCCGAGCTCGAGGACAGCAAGGAGGAAATCCTGGACGCCGCCCGCGAAGAAGCCGACGCGTTGCGCGAGCGGCTGGAGACCGAGATCCGCGAGGAGACGGAGGAAAAGCGCGCCGCCTGGCGTGAGCATCTGGCCGAGGAGCGTGACGCCTTCGCGACGTCGCTCCGGCGGAAGGCCGGCAAGCAGGTGCTCGAGGTCACGGAACGCGTGCTGTCCGATTATGCCGACAGCGACACCGCGGACCGTGTCGTGGCGACATTCGCCAAGCGGCTGAAGGCGCTGGATGCCGAGACGCGAGAGAAGATGACGAGCGCCGCCGCCGAGGACGGCCAGACCGCCGTGGTCCACACCGGGTCGGCGCTGAGCGGCAGCGCCAAGGGCCGGATCACGCGGGCCATCCACGAGACGCTGTCCTCCGACATCGAGGTCGATTACCGCGAGGATGCCGAGATGGTGCTGGGCGTGCGGCTGACCATCGGCGACTACACCGCGGAATGGTCGGCCATGCGGTATCTCAAGCGACTGGAGACCGAACTGGGCGAGATCATCGACGCAGGCACCCATGCGGGCGGGAAAGGGGAGGATGAGGCCGCCGTCGATGACGAAAATGCCGGGGAGGGCGACGGCCGCGACACAAGGCGGGAGGATCACGAAACGGCATGACCGCGCCCGACGCCTTCCCCCAGGACATCTTCGCGCCGCTTTCCGAGGCGCTGTCGCGCATCTCGCCCGAGATCGACGCGGTCGAGACCGCGCGCATCCTTTCGGTGGGAAACGGCATCGCGCAGGTGGCGGGCTTCACCGACCTTCATGCCGACGAGTTGCTGCGGTTCGCCGATGGCACCATGGGGCTCGCTTGGAACATCAGGCCCGACAGGGTCGGGGTCGTGGTCCTGGGCGGCACCGGGGGGCTGCGGCCGGGCGAGCGTCTGAGGCGCACGGGGCGGATCGCCGATGTGCCGGTGGGCGAGGCCTTGCTTGGCCGGGTCGTCGATGCGCTGGGCCAGCCCATCGACGGCGGCGACAGGATCGATGCCGAGGATCGTCTGCCGGTGGAACGCCCGGCGCCGCCGATCATGCATCGCGACCCCGTCGAGGTGCCGCTGCAGACCGGCATCAAGGCGGTGGACGCGGCGATCCCGGTGGGCCGGGGCCAGCGCGAGCTGATCGTGGGCGACCGCCAGACCGGCAAGACCGCGATCGCCGTGGATGCGATCCTGAACCAGCACGACACCGGGGTGATCTCCGTCTATTGCGCCATCGGTCAGCGCGCCTCGGCCGTGGCCCGCGTCATCGACAACCTGCGAAAGGCGGGGGCGCTGGAGCGCACCATCGTCGTGGTCGCGGGCGGCGACGACGCGCCGGGGCTGCAATTCCTCGCGCCCTACGCTGCGACGACCATGGCCGAGCATTTCATGGGCCAGGGCCGCGACGTCCTGATCGTCTATGACGATCTCACGCGCCACGCCCGCGCCTATCGCGAGCTGTCGCTTCTGCTGCGCCGCCCGCCGGGGCGCGAGGCCTATCCGGGCGACATCTTCTACATCCATTCCCGGCTTCTGGAACGCGCCACCCATCTGCGCGAGGAACATGGCGGCGGGTCACTCACGGCGCTGCCGATCATCGAGACGCAGGCGCAGAACATCTCGGCCTTCATCCCGACGAACCTGATCTCGATCACCGACGGGCAGATCTATCTGTCGCCGGATCTTTTCGAGAAGGGGCATTTCCCCGCCATCGACATCGGCACCTCGGTCAGCCGCGTGGGCGGCAAGGCGCAGCTGCCCGCCTTCCGCGCCGTGGCGGGCAACCTGCGGCTGAGCTACTCGCAGTTCGAGGAACTGGAAAGCTTCGCCCGGTTCGGCACGCAGCTCGACCAGGAAACGCGGCGCAAGCTCACGCGCGGGCAGCGTGTCCGCGCCATGCTGACCCAGAAGGAACATGACCATTTCACCGTGCTCGAACAGATCGCGGTGCTGCTGGCGGCGACCGAGGGGCTTCTCGACGATCTGGACCCGGATGACATCGGGGAGGCCGAGAAGACCTTGCGCCGCATGGTACGGGACGATCTGCCGGACCTCGCCACCGATCTCGCCGCCGGCGAGCCGCTTTCGGACGAGCGCCGCGCGCGCCTGATCGAGGCGATGCGCGACGCGCTGGGGCAGGGGGCGCGCGATGGAGACGCTTGAGACGCTTTCGGAAATGCTGGAGACGACGGGCGACATCCAGTCCATCGTCCGCACGATGAAAGCGCTCTCGGCCGTCAGCATCCGCCAGTACGAGCAGGCCGAGGCCGCCATGTCGGGCTATGAGCAGACCATCGATCTGGGTCTGACGGCGCTGCTGACGACGCGTCGCGCGCAGGGCCTGCCGCTGCCCGCGACGGTGCGGCGCGAAAGCCCGCGCGAGGCGCTGATCGTGATCGGCTCCGACCGCGGGCTCTGCGGGCGCTACAACGAGATCGTCGCCCGGGAGGCCGAGGGACACCTGAGCGACCGGACCGCCGTTCTGTGCGTCATCGGTGCGCGCGCCGCGGCGCGACTTGAGGCCTCGGGACACGATGTGGACCGGCTGTTCCTGCAGCCCGGATCGGTGGGCGGGCTTCGACCGCTGGTGCAGTCCGTCACCGTCCAGATCGAACACTGGACCCGCGATCCCGGCGTGGGCCATGTCCGCGTGATCCACAACCGCCGCGAGGGCCGATCCCGCGCGGTGCCGGTCACGCGGGACCTCCTGCCGATCCCGGATGCGTATCTGAAGGGCCTCGTCCATGAGGGCTGGCCGGGGCCGGGGCTGCCCTTCTCCCGCGCCGATCCCGACCGGCTTTTGTCGTGGCTGGTGCGTCAGCGGCTGTTCGTGGTGCTGTACCGGGCTTTGGCCGAGGCGCTGGCCAGCGAACACGCGACCCGGCTGGCCGCGATGCAGAGTGCCGAGCGCAACATCGAGGAGCGCCGCGAGGATCTGAACGCCGCCTATCGCCGGAAGCGGCAGGAGACGATAACCCGCGAGCTTCTGGACGTGGTTTCGGGCTTCGAGGCCGTCAGCGCGTCCGATCCCGAGGGCTGAGCGCGGTCTCCGCCGGCCGTTCGACCAGATGGTCGCGGCGCAGAAGGACGGCCGTGGCGAGCGCCAGCGCGGCACTTGCAAGGAAGACCGGTGCCGCCCCGTGGGCATCTACCGCGACGCCCGCCGTCACCGGGCCGATGACGCTGCCTGTCGCCATGGCAAGCAGCGTCACCGTGAAGCCGAAGGAGGGCATCGCGGGATAGAGCCGCTCCGACCAGAAGGCCATGACCGCGCTGGCCATCATGACGAAGACGCCCTGCAGGCCGGCCGACAGGATCACACCCGCCCAGCTGCCGGGCATCAGCGCCACGAGCGCGGCCGACGCGGCCCCGGCCAGCAACACGGCCCGCAGCAGGATCGCAAGGCCCATGGCCCGTCGCAGCGCACCGGTCGAAAGCCCCGCAAGCCCGCAGAGCCCGTAGACGAGGAACACGAGCGCCGCCGTGTCCGCGCGGGCAATGCCCGGCACACCACCAGCCCGCGTCATCTGGTCGGCGGCGAAGGAGATGTAGATCGCCGACGTGGTGCCCAGCACGAAGGCCACGACCAACAGCGCCAGCGCCGGGGTCCGCAGCACCCTCTGCCACGGATCGGGATGACGGGCGGGGCCGGGGGCCTTCTCGACCTGTCGCAGGGCAGCCCGGTTCACGATCAGGGCAAGCCCGCCCGCGAGGGCGAAGATGGCCCAGCTGATCCGCCAGGACAGGTCCGATTGCGACACGGCGAAGGCCGCGATGGCCGCCGCCGCGATGCCGAGGCTGGTGCCCGTGCTGATGCGGGACAGCGCGCCGGGCCGCTCGTCGTCCGACACCTTGCGGTGCACGGCGTCGTTGAACGGGGTCCATGTGAACCCGGCGCTCGACGCGGCCACGAACACGCCTGTGGCAAGCATGACGACGTTGGTCGCCATCGCGACGATCCCCATCCCGACAGTCGCCGCCGTCAGCCCGACGACAACCGGCGCCTCGGGGCCGCGCCGCCCAAGAAGGGGCTGCGCCAGCAGAAGGCCGACGAGGAAGCCGAAGAACCCGATGCCCGAGATCACGCCGACGGCCGTGCTCGACATCGAGAAGGCCGCGCGGAATTCCGGCACGAAAAGCCCGAAACCCATGCGCGCCGGCCCGAAGGAAATGACCGTCGCCGTGAAACCGGCCGCCGAGAGGGTCTGCATGAAGGTCATGGCCCACCCCCGGTCAGCCGGTGCCCGCGTCCCCGGATCGCAACAGCCCGTCGGCATGGCGGGCCAGAACGATCTCCTCGTCGGTGGGGATCGCCATCGTGGCGACGCGCGCGTCGGCCGTCGACAGATCGCGCGCCCCGTTCCGGTTTGCCCCGGCGTCGATATCGACGCCGAGCCAGCCGAGACCTTCGCAGATGCGTTCGCGGATTTCGGGCACGTGTTCGCCCATGCCGCCCGTCATGACCAGCGCGTCGAGGCCGCCCAGCGCCGCCGTGAGCGAGCCTATCTCGCGCTGGCAGCGGTAGACGAAGAAATCGACCGCGCGGGCGGCATCCTCCTCGTCGCTGTCCAGAAGATCGCGCATCTCGCTGCTGATCCCCGACAGCCCCAGCAGGCCCGAGCGCTCGTAGAGCGTCTCGCGCAGATCGGCGGGCGCCATCCCACGCTCCTCGATCAGGTAGAGCACGATGCCGGAGTCGAGCGCGCCCGGCCTGCGCCCCATCGGCAGACCGTCGAGCGCGGTCATCCCCATCGTGGTGGCGACCGATTTGCCGTCCTTCAGCGCGCACATGCTGACCCCGTGGCCCAGATGCGCCACGACGACACGGCCGCTGGCAAGGTCCGGCGCGGTCCGTGCCAGTGCCTCGGCGACGTTTTCGAAGGACAGCCCATGAAAGCCGTAGCGCACGACGCCCGCCTCGGTCAGCGCCTTGGGCAGGGCGAAGATGCGGTCGTTGCGCGACAGGGTCCGGTGAAAGGCGGTGTCGAAACAGGCGATCTGCGGCACCTCCGGGAACCGTTCGGCCATGGCCCGGATGGCGGCGAGGTTGTGCGGCTGATGGCTGGGCGCAAGCGGCGACAGCGCCTCGAGATCGGCCAGCACGGCGGCGTCGGTGACGACCGGACCGCGATGATCCCGGCCACCATGGACGACGCGGTGCGACATGGCGGCGATCTGGTCTTCGTCGATCTCGTCCAGCAGTCGACGCAGCATCTCGGCGCGCGCGGCCTCCTGGGCCGTGCCCGGATCGTCGGGCGGATCGAGTGCGCGCACCTCGGTCTCGCCCGTCACCGCATCCTTGCGCTCCCATGTCATCCGCGCGGGAAGGTCGTAAAGGCTGAGCCGCAGCCTCGCCTCGGGATCGCCGCCGGTGCGCGCGAAGACCCCGCAGCGCAGGCTGGACGACCCGGAATTCAGCGTGACGATCAGGTTCCGCGACATGGCTCTAGCGCTGGAAGACGTAGGAGCCCGGTGCGTCCTCGATGGGCTGGAAGGGGGCCTTGTCCGTCCCCAGATCCGGCGGTGCCACCTTGTTTCCCGAACGCGCGTCGAGCCAGTCGACAAGGGACGGCCACCACGACCCGTCCTGGCGCTCGGCCGCCGCCATCCACGCATCGGGGGAGCTGAACTTGTCATCCTCTCCGGTTGTCCGGATGTGGAAGGTGCGCCCCTCGTGGCCCGGTTCGCTGACGATCCCGGCATTGTGCCCGCCATTGGTCAGCACGAAGGTCACCGGCGTGTCGGCCAGCAGGTGCAGCTTGTAGACCGATTGCCACGGCGCGACATGGTCCGAGGTGGTCGAGACGCAGAAGATCGGCACGTCGATATCGCCGACCGAGACGGGTCTGCCGCCCATCCGGTACTTGCCCTCGGCCAGTTCGTTGCCGAGGAAGATCTTGCGCAGGTACTCGCTGTGCATCTTGTAGGGCATGCGGGTGGCATCTGCGTTCCACGCCATCAAGTCGAACATGCCTTGCCGCTTGCCCATCAGGTAGTCGTGGATGTAGCGCGACCAGATCAGGTCGGCCGACCGCAGAAGCTGGAAGGCGCCGGCCATCTGCTTGGTGTCGAGATAGCCCTGGTCCCACATCATGTCCTCGAGAAAGGCGACCTCGCTTTCGCTGACGAAAAGCTGCAATTCGCCCGGTTCCTCGAAATCGGTCTGCGTGGCGAAGAACGTGAGCGAGGCGAGCCGGTCGTCGCCGTCGCGGGCCATCTGTGCGGCCTTGGCCGCCATCAGCGTGCCGCCGAGGCAATAGCCGACGCCATGCATCTTGCGGTCCGGCACGATCGCGCCCACGGCGTCCATCGCTTCGGCCACGGCCTCGAAATAATCCTCCATGCCCTTGTCGCGATCCTCGGCGGTGGGGTTGCGCCACGAGACCATGAAGACGGTGAAACCCTGCTCCACCAGGTACTTGACCAGCGAATTGTGCGGGCTGAGATCGAGAATGTAGTATTTCATGATCCAGGCCGGCACGATCAGGAGCGGCTCGGGCCGGACCTTTTTCGTCGCGGGCGCGTACTGGATCAGCTCCAGCAGGCGATTGCGGAACACGACCTTGCCGGGCGTCGTGGCCACGTCACGGCCGGGCAGGTAATCCTCGGTGCCGACCGGAAGCTTGCCCGAGATCGCGCGTTCCCAGTCCTCGAGGAAATTCTGGCAGCCCCGCACGAGGTTGGCGCCGCCTTCCTCCATCGTCGCCCGCGCGACCTCGGGATTGGTGGCGATGAAGTTCGAGGGCGACATCATGTCGAGCATCTGCCGCGTGACGAAGGACACGACCTGTTCCTCGCGGTGGCCGACCCCGTCGATGCCGCAGGCGGCGTTGTACCACCATTGCTGGCTCAGCAGGAAACTCTGGTAGATCATGTTGTAGGGCCAGCTCCCCCAGCCCTCGTGTTCGAACCGGTGGTCGTGGGGCAGGGGCTCGATGCAGGGCGCCGCGTCCGGGTCCCGGGCGACCTGACCCGCGTAGACGCCCAGACGCATCGCCTTGCGTGCGGCCTTTTCCATAAGTTGCACCTGCTTGCCGGGCGAGCCCAGCAAGTGAACCCACCAGTCGAAGAAGGTCGAGGACAGCCCATAGGGCGATACGCCCAGCGTGAAACGCGCCAGATGCGCGTTTGTGGCCCGGTCGAGGCTTTTGGTGGTGTAGCGATCCGGCGCCTCGATGGGGGAGGTATGGACGATCTCGGGCGGCTCGGCGTCGAGGCCGCTTTTCGCCTCCTCCGATCCGTGCGCCTCGTCCTTTTGGTGCTTCTCGTCGATCGTTTCGTCCTTCGTGTCGCGCATGGTGGTCCTCGGTCGTCGGATGGATGTGGGGGATGGACGTGGGGGATGGACGTGGGGGATGGATGTCGGGGGTGCGTGGCGGCGTCTAGCCCATCCGCAGCCCGCCATTGACGGGCAGGGTCGCCCCGGTGATGAAGCCCGCGTCGTCCGAGGCGAGAAACCGGACGCAGCGGCCGATTTCCCCGGGCTCGGCCAGCCGCGCGAGCGGGACGTCGTCGAGGATGTCCATCATGATCTCGTCGGGAACGGCCTCGACCATGGTGGTGTCGGCATAGCCCGGCGCGATCACGTTGACGGTGATCCCCTTGCCGGCGCATTCGCGGGCAAGCGCCCGGGTGAAGCCCTCGACGCCCGCCTTCGCGGCGCAGTAGTTGGTCTGTCCCGGCTGGCCCCGCGCGGCGTTCACCGAAGAGATGTTGACAATACGCCCGAAGCCGCGCTCGCGCATGCCGCAGATGACATGGCGGGTGACATTGAACATGGACCCCAGATCGACCCGAAGGACGGCCTCCCAATCGTCGCGGTCCATCTTGTGGAACATCCCGTCGCGGTTGACGCCGGCATTGTTCACGAGGATGTCCACCGGGCCGATGGCCTCCTCGACATCGGCGACGCCCTGCTTGCAGGCGTCGAAATCGCCGACATCCCATTCGAAGACCGGCATCCCGGTCTCCTTGCCGAAGGCCTCGGCCGTCTCGCCGCCGCCCAGATGGGAGACGGCGACGGTGGCGCCTGCCTCGGCCAGCGCGCGCGCGGCGGCCGCGCCGAGGCCCTGAACGCCTCCGGTGACGAGGGCGGTTCTGGTGTCGGATGGCATGAGCTATCCTTTCGTGTGGGTGGGTTCAGAGGGGCCTAGCCCCCGCGTTCCAGCAGCAGGGCGATGCCCTGTCCGCCACCGATACAGAGCGTCACGAGCCCCCGGTTCACGCCGTCGCGGGCCATGGAATGAAGCAACCGCGTGGTCAGGATCGCCCCCGTCGCCCCGATCGGATGGCCAAGCGCGATGGCGCCGCCGTCGACATTGACGATGTCCTCGGACAGGCCCAGCTCTTCGGTCAGCGCAATGGCGATGGCGGCGAAGGCCTCGTTGATCTCGGCGCGTTGGATATCGCCGATGGACCACCCCGCGCGGTCGAGCGCCTGGTAGACCGCCGGCACCGGGCCAAGGCCGAACATGCCGGGCTCGACCGCGCCGACACCGCTGGCCACCAGCCGTCCGGCGATGTCGAGCCCGTGGTCCCGGGCAAAGCCGCGCGAGGCCACGATCATGGCGGCCGCGGCGCTGTTGAGCCCCGGCGCGTTGCCCGCCGTGATGGTGCCGTCCTCGCGGAAGGCGGGTTTTAGCCTGGCCAGGCCCTCCGCCGTCGCGTCGGGGCGGTTGCCCTCGTCGGTTTCGAACGACGTCTCGCCGGATTCGCCCGGGACCGGCACCGGCACGATCTCACCCTCGAAATGGCCCGCCTCCTGTTCCGTTGCGAAGCGCTGTTGCGACCGCGCGGCCCATGCGTCCTGCGCCTTGCGGGTGATGTCGCGCGCATCGGCGAGGTCCTCGGTGTGCCAACCCGAATGTTCGTCCGAGAACGCGTCGTTCAGCCCGTCGCGCAGGGTGGCATCGTCAACCGTTCCCGGCCCCATGCGATAGCCCCAGCGCGCGCGATCCAGAAGGTAGGGACCCCGGTCCATGTTCTCCATCCCGCCCGCGATCATGCAGTGGGCATCGCCCAGCCGGACCTCCTGCGCCGCCGTCGCGATGGCCTGCGCGCCCGAGCCGCAGACGCGGTTGACGGTCATGGCCGGAACGCTTTTGGGCAGGCCACCGTGCAACGCGGCCTGCCGCGCGGGGTTCATGCCTGCGCCGGCGGTCACGACATGGCCCATCACCATGCCGTCGACCTCGGCGGGGTCGAGCCCGCTGCGCTCCAGCACCGCACGCAGCGCGACCGCGCCCAGTTCTGTCGCCGGCGTTGACTTCAGCGTACCGCCGAAGCGCCCGACGGGCATGCGCAGCGCGTGGCAAAGAACGACATCTGTATCAGCCATTGCAGCCTCCGGATGCGTCAGACCTCGGGGAGATCGGTTCTGTCGTCGCGCGATCCCTCAGGCTTGCCGCTGGGCGGCTCCCAGACGGGATCTTCGCGCTTGATCCAGCGCGAGATCGCATAGGCGGCGGGCCATGTGAGCAGGAACCCCACGACCACAGCCCCCCCGATGACGCGCCAGTCGTAGTAGCCCAGCGACAGGATCACGATGACGAAGCCGCCAACCAGGACGGACCCGGTTATGAGGGTCAGGACGATGCTCAGGCGGTCCATGGATCTCTCCTTTCGGTCCTTTTCGGTGGCGTTGCGTGCCGTGCCCGAAGCTGACGCGCCTCGCGTACAGCGGCATTAACGCGCGTTAACGACCTCGCGGGGCAGGCCGGGCTGTCTTGGGGCAGCAAGAAGGACGTGCCTGACATGACGAAAGATGCGACTGAAACGGACCGTCTCCCCGACCGGCTGATCGACCGCCACGGGACGCCGTTTTCCGCCGAACTCGGCCTCGACCTGACACGGAACACGCCCTCGGTCCTGTTCCGCTGGCTCTGCGCCGCCCTGCTGATGAGCGCGCGCATCTCCCATGACGCCGCGATGAAGGCGGCGCGCGCGCTGACCGATGCCGGGTGGACCACGGCCGAACACATGGCGGAAGCCAGTTGGGAGGAAAGGGTCGAGGTGCTCAACACTTCCGGCTACGCCCGCTTCGACGAAAGCACGGCCCGGATGCTGGGCGAGACCGCGCGTCTGCTGCTGGAGGACTATGACGGCGACCTGCGCAAGCTGCGCGCCGCGTCGGACCGCGACCCGGACCGCGAGCGAGAGGCGCTGAAGGCCTGCAAGGGGATCGGCGACGTGGGCGCCGACATCTTCTTTCGCGATCTGCAGACCGTCTGGTCCGAGCACTATCCCTTCATGGACGGCACCGCGCGGCGCGCTGCGCGGCGGCTGCAGTTGCCCGAAACGGCCGAGGCGCTGGCCGAACGGGTGGGCCGCGCCCGCTTCGTGCCGCTGGTGACGGCCCTGGTGCAGGCCGAACTGGACGGGATCGAACGCGCGGACCTGCTCGACCCCGCCGAAAGCGAGGCGCCATGACCGGGGCGGGTTTCGTCGTTCTCGCCACGCGCCGCCGCGCCGCGCCGCAGGACGGGCGCTTCGAGTACCGCGTGTGGCCGGCGCATGGGCATCCGGCGCTGTCGCGGCTGCAGCGCGCATGGCCGCTTGTCGCGGCCGAACGGCGCAGCGACATCTACCTGCTTCCGGCCACGCCCGGCCGCGCGCTGGTCAAGCTGCGCGATGGCGAGAGGCTCGAGATCAAGCGCCGCACCCATGACGTCGGCACGATCCAGCACTGGGAGATGCCGGTCTCGGCCCGCTTCCCGCTCGGGCGACGGCATCGGGCGGCGCTGGCCGAGGCGCTGAACCTGCCCGGCGGGTTCGACGTCGAAACGGGCCAGTCGCCCGCCCATCTTCTCGCCGCGCTGGGCGATGCGGTGCCGGCGGTGGCCGCACAGACCGTGCGGAAATCGAGGGTGCTGTTCGAACGCCGCGACTGCCGCGCCGAAATCACCCGCGTCGCCGCTGGCGGCTGGAGCCGGTTGAGCATCGCGTTGGAGGCCTGCGCGCTTCCGGCCATCGCCATGGCGCTCGACGATCTGCGCCTCGGCAGCCTTCCGAACCTGTCCTACGGCGCGGTTCTCGGGCCGCTTTTCGGCCCGTCCGCGCCATGGCCACGCCTGCTGATCCACGCCCGATCCGACGAAAGGAGACCCCAATGAAACGGCTCGACGGAAAGACCTGCATCGTCACCGGCGGTGCAAGCGGCATCGGCAAGGCCACCTGCCTGCGGCTGGCCGAGGAAGGCGCCCGCGTCGCGATCACCGATATCGACGACGATGACGGCCATACCCTGCGCGACGACATCCGCGCGACGGGAGGCACGGCCGAGTACTGGCATCTCGACGTGACCGACGAGACCGCGGTCGAACAGGTCTTTGGCGAGGTCGCCGACAAGCTTGGCGGGATCTACGTGTTGGTGAACAACGCCGGGATTTCCGGAGCCGACAAGCCGACCGACGAGATCACCTCCGAGGAATGGCGCAAGGTCATCGACGTCAACCTGAACGGCGTCTTCCATTGCACGAAGGCCGCCATCCCGCACATGCGCGACAAGGGCGGCGGCAGCATCGTCAACCTGTCGTCGATCTATGGCATCGTGGGCGCGCCGGATATCCCACCCTACCACGCCTCCAAGGGGGCGGTGCGCGTCATGAGCAAGACCGACGCGGTGCTTTACGCCAAGGAAGGCATCCGCGTGAACTCGGTGCATCCGGGGTTCATCTGGACGCCGCTTGTCGCGGCCATGGCCGAGGCCTCGGAGGATGGCGCGGAGGCCTTCCGCGCCCATCTCGACGGGTTGCACCCGGTTGGCCATGTGGGCGAGCCCGGAGACATCGCCGCAGGCATCGCCTATCTCGCCTCGGAGGATGCGAAATTCGTGACCGGGTCGGAACTGGTGATCGACGGCGGTTACACGGCGCGGTAGCGCCGCCGGCCTTACAGCCAGCCCAACGCGATCATGCCCGCGACCGCCAGAAGAAGGACACCGGAAACCGCCTCGGCCGGGGCTTCGAAATGGCGGCGTCCCATGGCGCCGAGGTGAAGCCCCGCCCATGCAAAGGTGGCCGAACACAGCATGATGACCGTCGCCGTCAGCAGCACCGGCACCCCGCCCAGCCCGAGGCCGAAGCCCACCACGAGATTGTCGACGCTCAGGCCCGCCGAAAGCGCGACGAGGCCGCGCCAGCTCGACAGCCACCGGGCGAGCTTCTCCGCATCGGCGGTCCTGCGTGTCGAGACCAGCAGGGTCCACAGACCAAGACCCGCGATCAGCGCCGGGCCGAGCCATTCGACCCGATCGGCGAGCTGGCCGGAGATGCGACGCCCGAGCGCGAGGCCGACAAGGGGAACCGAGAACTCGAAGACCGCGAAGACCAGAACGATACGCAAGCGCCGGTGGGACTGTCCGAGGGACCCGAGCGCGAGGCTCGTGGCGAAGTTGTTGGACCCGACAACGATGCCAAGGATCAGCAACTCGAGTACCACTCCGACGTCCTCCTGCGTTCAAACCCGGATCCTGTCCTAATGGATGCCGTCTGCAATTGCCACGGTGGGCCGAAGGCGTCTCGATCGGCGGAACGGCGCAGGCCGCACGCCGCACCTGACGCAGATCAGGGCATCGGATTCGGCGCGCCCATAGGCTGCGGCGATGGATCGTGCCGCCTCGCGATCCGGACGGGCTGTGGAGGCCCGAATACGTGTGGAGCAGAGAATGACGGATGAGACACAGACCCGGACCGGGAACGCGGAAAAGCCGTCCGCGCGGCCCTCGGAGGACCCGGGCGTGCCCGCCCTGCGTCCGGAGCCGGTTGCGCCCGCGCGCGCCCGGGCCCGTCGCTGGCCATGGGTCGCCGCGCTCGTGCTGGCTATCGCGGGCGCGGTCGTGCTTTATCTCCAACCGTGGTCGGAGGGGCCGGTTCCTGTCACGGTCGAGACCGTGGAACGGGGTCCGGTGACGCGGGTTCTGGCCGTGAACGGGCGCATCGCCGCGGTTCATTCCGTCGATATCCGCGCGCTTGTCGGTGGCACGCTCGGCGATCTTCCGGTCGCCGAGGGGGACACGGTCGACGAGGGCGACATGCTGGCCCGGATCGACTCCGCCGGGCAGCAGGCCGTCGTGCGGCAGGCGGTGGCCGGGCTCGACGCGGCACTGGTGGCCGAAGCGCGGGCGCGCGACGCGCTGGACCGCGCCGAGGCCCTGGGCGTGAACATCCCGCGCACCGAACGGGAGGCAGCGGAGCGCGCGCTCATGACCGCCCGGCAGGACGTCGCGCGCGCCACGGCGCAGGTGGATCAGGCACAGGTGCAGCTGGAAGACCACACGATGCGCGCGCCCATGGCGGGAACGGTCCTGTCGCTGAACGTGGAGCCGGGCCAGGCCATCGACCCGGCGACGGTGCTGATGACACTCGCCGATCTCGACCGGCTGATCGTCGAGACGGATGTGGACGAGGCCTATGCGACCCAGATCCGCGAGGGCCAGAGCGCGACCCTGCAGCTGTCGGGCGAGGCCGAGACGCGCGAGGGGCGTGTCGGCTTCGTCTCGCAGCGCGTCGATCCGGATACAGGCGGTCTGGCGGTGAAGCTGTCCTTTGACCAGCCGCTGCGCGCACCCGTCGGCCTGACCGTGACCACGAACATCGTGGTGGAGCGGCACGAAGACGCGATCACCGCGCCGCGGGCCGCCATCGCGGACGGTGCGGTCTATGTCGTGGTCGACGGCCTCGCGCTGCGCCGTCCCGTTTCCGTCATCGACTGGCCCGCCGAACGGCTGGTCGTGACCGAGGGTCTGGCCCCGGGCGACGTGCTGATCACCGACGCGGAGGGGCTGAGCGAAGGCCGGATGGTGAAAGTCGCGGTGCCCTGATGCTCTATGCGCTCAAGATCGCGACCCGTTACCTGACCGCCAGCAAGGCGCAGACCGCGCTTCTGGTGCTGGGCGTGGCGGTCGGGGTGTTCATCTTCATCTTCATGTCGGCGCTGATCGGCGGGTTGGCCGAGTTCATCGTGTCGCGCACCGTGGGCGACATCAGCCATGTCACGATCGAGGCGGAGGAGCGTGACCCGGCCGTCCTGATCACCGGCGAGGGCCATGTGCTGGCGGTGATCGAACCGGGCGGCAGCCGCACCGCCACCCTGTCGGAGGCAGAGGCGTTCCTGCCCCTGATGGCGTCCGTGCCGGGCGTCGTCGCCGTCTCGCCGCAGATCACGGGCGCGGGGTTCCTGACCCGCGGCGGGCAGGTCGCGCAGGTCAGTGTCAACGGGCTGGAGCCGGGGCGCGAATCCGCGATCGTGAACCTGCGCAGCTACATGGTCGAAGGCTCGGAACGGCTTGGCTCCGGCATCGTCGTGCTGGGTGAGTCGCTGGCCGAGGAGATGTCTCTGAGGCTTGGCCAGACGCTGCGGCTGCAATCCTCGGGCGGGGCCTCGGCCGTGCTGACGCTGGGGGGCATCTACGACACCGGCAACGGCACGATCGACGGCAGCAGCGTCTTCGTGAGCCTCGCCACCGCGCGCACGCTCTTCGCACTGCCGCAGGGTGTGACGCGCATCGAGATCAAGCTGTCCGACGTCAACGCCGCCGGTCCCATCGCCGAGAGGATCTCCGCGCTGACGGGTCTCGATGCCGTGCCATGGACAGATGGGGCCGAGCAGTTGATGGAAGCGCTCGATGCGCAGGCGCAGACCGGGTATTTCCTGAAAACCTTCGCGCTCATCACCATCGTGATCGGGGTGGCCTCGGCGCTTCTGCTGTCGACCTACCGCCGCCGCCCCGAGATCGGGATCATGCGCGCGATGGGCGCGGGGCGGGCTTTCGTGATCTTCGTCTTCGTGATGCAGGGCGCGCTTGTGGGCCTGCTGGGCGGGATGTCCGGCGCCGCGCTGGGCTATCTCGCGCTGTTGCCGTTCCCGCCGCGCGAGGCGTTCGAACCCGGCACCCTGCCCATTGACATCACCCAGGGCTCCTACGGGCTGGCCATCACGCTGACGGTGATCGGGGCGATCCTCGCCTCGATCCTGCCCGCGCGCTCGGCGGCACGGGTCGATCCGGTCACGGCGATCGGGCCATGACCGCGCTTCTGGACGTGACGGACCTGCACAAGACCTTCGGTTCCGGGGAGGCCGAGACCCGCGTGCTGCGCGGCCTGTCGCTGACGCTTGCCAAGGGCGAGATGGCGGCGCTTCTGGGGCCCTCCGGGTCGGGCAAGAGCACGCTTCTGACGATCCTCGGCACGCTGATGAAGCCGACATCCGGGCGCTACACCATGCTGGGCCGGGACCTCGCCTCCGCCGACGAGCGGGCGCTGACCGAGTTCCGCAACCGGCACATCGGCTTCGTCTTCCAGTTCCACAACCTGCTGCCCGACTTCACCGCGCTGGAGAACGTGATCTTCCCCACTGCCGTCCGCGAGGGGCGCGAGAGCGCGGAGGCCCGTGCGCGGGGGCGCGAGCTTCTGGTGCGGATGGGTCTGGCGGCGCGGATCGACTTCCCCACGGCCAAGCTGTCGGGCGGCCAGAAGCAGCGCGTGGCGGTGGCGCGCGCCCTGATGAACCGGCCCGAGCTGGTGCTGGCGGATGAGCCCACCGGCAATCTCGACCGCGAGTCCGCGATGCAGGTGATGGACCTGATCGCCGAGATCAACCGGGAGGAAGGCACGACCTTCCTGATCTCGACCCATGACGAGAAGATCGCGGACCTCTGTCGCCGGCAGATCGTGCTGGGGGACGGGGTGGTGACGGGCTGACCGATGGCGCGCAGGGGAGCGCGTCAGCCGCCGGCAAACTCCGAGACGGATCGCCAGGCGAGACCCGCCGCCGTCCATGTCAGAACGATCAGCACCAGCCAGTCGAAGACCTTCGGTTCGATGCGGCGCCCGAGCATGTTGCCGATCCACAGACCGGCTGCCACCGCCGGCAGGCCGATCACGCCGGTCAGCACCGTGTCGGCCCTCAGGATGCCGGTGAGGCCCAGCATCGGGATCTGCACTGCCGCGAATGTCAGGAACATGAGGCCGACCGACAGGATGAAGCGGTCCCGGCTCAGACCCTGGGCGTGAAAGTAGGTGATGCCGATCGGGCCGGCGATCCCGGTCGAGCCATGAAGCACGCCGGCGCCGAAGCCCACGGGCGCGGCACTTTTGCGGGCGGCGCCCTGCATGAGCTTCAGGCCGGGATTGGAGAGCCTCAGCACGACATATCCGATCAGCATCGTCGCCAGCCCGAGTTCGAGCCACGCTTCGGGAAGGGAAACGAGGATCAGGGTGCCGATGATCGTGCCAATGGCGCCGGAAATCAGATAGGGTACCAGCACGCCACCAGGGCCGGGGGCCTGCCGGAACTGCCAGACCTGCCACAGATTCGCGAGCGCGACGGGAACACTCACCATGGCCAGCGCGTTGGGCAGCCCGACGATGAGCGTGAGGCCGGGGATCGCGACCATCGGCAGACCGACACCCAGCAGACCCTTCACGATCCCGCCCGCCGTGAACAGCAGGAGGGCAATCAGGACGGTTCCGATCGTGATCATCCCGGCACCGCCAATGGAATGGTACAATTCACAGAAATAAGTAATACAATTCTGCACCTGCACAAAATGAAAACGTTGCTTTTCAGAGGCATGGGTTCTGGCGTCCGGAGTATTTTCTGCGGTTGCGAGGAAATTAAACCAATCAGAGCACTGAGAGCATCATATTGAATTAAAAAAATTTGACAATTAGGCTCCTTATTGTCACAGATGCTGCTGTAGGCGAGGGTTTGCTTTGGCTAGGCGCCGGCATCAGGGCGCGTCGCACAGGCCCTCCCACATCAGGGGAGGATAAAATGCACTTCACCAAAATCGCTTCAGCCGTGGCCGCCGCAAGCCTGTCGCTGTCGCCCGTCATGGCGCAGGACGCGTTGACCGAGGTCTCGATCGTCGTGTTCGGCTCGCCATCTCTGGGCGCGTTCCTGCCGCCCGTCATCGAGGCGCGGGGATTCGACGAGGCCCATGGCCTCGACATCACCTTCGAGGAGCGCACACCCGACGCCTACGCCACCCAGTTCAATTCCGGCGAGTTCCAGGTCGGCGGCAGCGCCGCCTTGCTGACCGTCGGTCTCGCCGAGTCGCGCGGTGTCGAGGCGGAATACCTCTTCAATGTGTTCGACTATTTCGGTGCTGTCGTGACGACCCGCGACGATGTCCAGACGCTCGCCGACCTCGAAGGCCGGGATCTGGCGGCCGCCACCGGAACCACGAACTACCAGATGTTCCGCTGGCTGGCGCAGCAGCAGGGCGTGGACCTGAGCGGCGTCAGCGCGATCAACACCGCGCCTCCGGGCCTCGTCGGCTACGCCATGGCCGACCGTGCCGCGGCCGTCCAGCTGTGGGAACCGGCCCTGACCTCGCTGAGCGCGCAGAACCCCGATATCCGGTCGCTGGATCTGAACATCCAGGGCGCCTGGACGGAGTTCGCGGGCTCCTCCAACATTCCCTATCTCGGGGTCGCCGCCCATAGCGACTGGACCGCGGAGAACCCGGACACCGTCGCCGCGCTTTACGCGGCCTACAGCGATGCGGCCGACTGGGTTCTTGCCAACCCTGCGGAAGCGGCGGCCATCATCGCCGGCGACGGCACGGATGAGGTGCGGGCGAATTACACCAATCTGATCGAGGACAATTCGCGTCTCGGGCTCAACGTGGTCTGGGCCGGCGACGTGGCGGACGAGATCCGCAGCGTCTACGCCGTGGGCGTCGATCTGGAATACCTGCCGGTCATGCCGAGCGATGCCACGATCCACAGCGGACACAGCCAGCAATGACCGACGTCAACCCGGAACGGCAGGTGTCTGCCGGCCGTGTTTTCGAAGCGGGGCGGCAGGCCTTCTGGCTTGCCGCCCCCTTCGTTCTCATCGCGCTGGCGTGGCAGGCGGCCTCGGCGTTCTTTCCGCCGTTCCTGTTCCCGTCGCTGATTGACGTCTTCGGCCGTGTTCTCGACATCCTCACCACGTGGTCGCAGTTCTCCAGCGTGCTGGCGACCGCCATGCGTATCCTCGGCGGTCTGGCCGGGGCCTTCGTGCTGGGCGCCATCTTCGGCCTGACGATCTACAATTTCCGCATCGCCGACCGCCTGTTGACCCCGACCCTGATCTTCTTTCAGGGCATCCCGGCGCTGTCCTGGGTGGTGTTCGCGATCATCTGGTTCCACGGCGTCGAGTTCCGCATCCTCTTCATCATGATCATGACGACGCTGCCGGCCTTCACGTTCCAGGTCGTGGGCGCGCTGCGGGGGATGAACAAGGATCTGGCGGAAATGGTGATGAGTTTCCGTCCCACGCGGAAGAAATACTTCACCGCGATGGTCCTGCCCTCCGTCCTGCCGGAAATCGTGACCGCGTGGAAGGTGAACCTCGGCAATGCAAGCCGCGTCGTCGTCGTGGCGGAACTGGTGGGCTCGTCGGGCGGCGTCGGCTTCGAGCTGTTGCAGCAGCAGCAGCTCTTCGACATGGCCGGCGCGCTGGCCTGGACGCTCCAGCTCGTGTTCTTCGTGCTGCTTTTCCAATGGATCCTGTCGCAGTTCGAGCGGATGGCGTTCCGCTACCGCGCCGTTTCGGAGCGCAGCTCATGACACTGGCAGGAAAGCCGTTGACCGGATCGGACGCCGCCTCGACCCGTCCCGAACGAGAGGTCGAAATCCGTTTCAGGAACGTCACCAAGACCTTCGGCGATCTGGTCGCCGTCAGGGATCTGAACCTCGATATCGGCAAGGGAGAACTGGTCGCGTTGCTGGGCAAGACCGGCTGCGGAAAATCGACCATGTTCAACATGATATCGGGCCTGATGGCGCCCGGCAGCGGCGAGGTGCAGGTGATGGGCAAAAGCCCGTTCCGCGACTTCGACTGGTTCCGCGGCAAGATGGCCATCGTGTTCCAGAACGACCGTTTGCTGCCGTGGCGGACCGCCGTGGACAATGTCGAGCTGGGGCTCGAGATGATGGGCCTCGGAAAGAGCGAGCGGCGCGAACGGGCGATGCACTGGCTGGAAAAGCTGGGCCTGAAGGGGCACGAGAACGACTATCCGCACGCGCTGTCCGGCGGCATGCGCCAGCGCGTGTCGATCTCGCGCGCCTTCGCCACGGACGCCGAGCTTCTGCTGTGCGACGAGCCGTTCTCGGCGCTGGACGAAATGACGTCGATGCGGCTGCGCAACGAGTTCGCCAGCCTCGTCCGGGAGAACCGCAAGACGGCCGTGTTCATCACCCATTCGATCGACGAGGCGTTCGATATCGGCGACCGGATCGTGGTACTGAAACGACCGGCCGAGATCGCGCTGGATCTCGACATGACGGGCGGCGTCGATCAGGCGGAAAGGGAGCGCATTCGGGCGACGATCCACCGTACACTGTCGGTCTGACGATGGGTCCCGGTGCCGATGATCCCGGTCACCCCGGACGGCGGGAAAGCGCGGTTCCGGCGGCAGCCGCGGCAGGGTGGCGGCGCGGCCCGACGACGGCGAATGAATATGCACAGAGTATCGTAACGGATAAATTCTGTTTGTTGCGTACTTCCTGAGTATACAGTAAACATCGATCAGACATCTTCCATCAGAATGCAGGTGCCCAGATGACGGCTGAAATCACGACAGACGTGACGATTGTTGGCGGCGGGATCGGCGGGCTGACGCTTGCGCTGTTCCTGCACCAGAACAACATCTCCTGCCGGGTCTACGAGGCGGTTCCCCAGATCAAGGCGATCGGCGCGGGTATCAACTTGCTGCCGCACGCGGTGAAGGAACTCGACAGCCTCGGGCTGCTCGAAGGGCTCGACCGGGTCGGCATCCGGACCAAGGACGCTTCCTATTTCAACCAGTACGGCCAGCATATCTATACCGAGGCCGCCGGCATCGACGCGGGCTACCACTGGCCGCAATTCTCGATCCACCGGGGTGACCTGCACGAGGTGCTTCTCGACGCGGTGATCGAGCGTCTCGGGCCGGAGTCGGTCGTCACCGGCTATCGCTGCACCGGCATCGAGCAGGACGACGACACCGTGACCGCGAATTTCGTGGATGGCGACGGCAACGCGCTCCCCCCTGTCACCTCCAGGATCACCGTGGGCGCGGATGGCATCAAGTCGGTCATCCGCAAGCAGTTCTACCCCGACGAGGGCGAGCCGCGCTATTCGGGCTACACGATCTGGCGCGGCGTGCTGCCCTACAAGCCCTTTCTCAGTGGCGCGAACACGATCCGCGCGGGCTGGATGCCGGTCGGCAAGATCATGGTCTACCCGATCCGCAACAACATCGACGACGAGGGCAACCAGCTGATGAACTGGGTCGTGACGCAGGAGCGTCCGCGCCCCAAGGTGCTCGACTGGAACAAGCCCGCGAAGATCGAGGATTTCTTCGAGCCCTTCCGCAACTGGCATTTCGACTGGCTGGACGTGCCCGACATGCTGCAGAAGACCGAGCGTCCGCTGATCTTCCCGATGGTCGACCGCGATCCGCTGCCGACCTGGACCTTCGGGCGTGCGACGCTTCTGGGGGACGCCGCGCATCCGATGTATCCGCGCGGGTCGAACGGGGCAGGGCAGTCGATCATCGACGCCCGCGTCATGACGCAGCGCTTCTGCGAGATGGGCGTGACGCCCGAAGCGTTGCAGGCCTATGACGTGGAACGCGTGAAGAAGACCGGGGAAGTGGTTCTGATGAACAGGAAAAATCCCCCCGACGCGATCCTGCGAGAAGTCTACGAGCGCACCGGCGGCAAGCGGTTCGAGAACATCGACGACGTCATCTCGAAGGACGAGTTGGACGAGATCGTGAATCGCTACCGCCGTGTCGCGGGCTTCCACCAGCAGCAGCTTGCGGCGGAGTGACCATGACATTGCCGGACATGAAACTGCCGGGGACGATCGTCCCACCGGTCACGCCGTTCACCGATGACCTGAAGGTGGATTACGACAAGCTCGCGGGCATCGTCGATTACGTCGTGGAAGACTGCGGCGCGTCCATGGTGGTCGCGGCGGGCGTCGAGGCGCAGGAATACCAGTACCTCGATTTCGAGGCCCGAAAGGAGCTTCTGGCCAAGACGATCGAGATGGTGGACGGGCGTGCGCCGGTGGTGGCCGGCATCTCGCACCCGTCCTTCCGCACCGCAATCGAGCTTGCGCATTTCGCCGAGGCGTCCGGCGCGTCGGTCGTCCAGTTGCTCGCGCCCAACCGGCCCACCGGCGGACACGCGAAACTGTCCGAGCATGTCGCGTATTACCAGGCCGTGCTGCGCGAGACGGGGCTGCCGATGATGCTTTACCTCAATGCGGGGCCGGGGGCGGACGTGTCCCTGCCCGCGACGGTGGAACTCGCCAGTCTCGACGGCATCGCCTATGTCAAGGAAAGCTCCCGCGATCTGGCGCGCGTCTCGCGTCTGGTCGAAGAAATCGAGCATGCGGGCCACGCCCGTTACTTCACCACGATGCAGATGTATCTCGCCACCCTGTCGCTCGGCGGGTCCGGGGTCACGCTTCCGGCGCCGGCGGCCTTGGTCGCGCGCAAGCTGACCGATGCCTTCGTGGCCGGCGACATCGCCGAGGCGCAGCGGCTGCAGCGGCAGTTCGCGGTCTGGCCCGCGCGCTGGATGCCCTTCGGTCTGGCGGCGGTGATGAAGGCGTCGCTCAATTATCTGGGTGTGCCCGCGGGCACGCCCTATCCGCCATATGAACCGGTCGACGGCGCGGCGTTGCAGAGCCTGCACGCCTATCTGGCCACGACCGACATGGTACAGAACAAGACCAGCGAGCAAAGGGAGGACACGCATGCTGACGGTCGCGAGGTTGTCGATAGCTGAGGCCAAGGTGCTGATCGAGGGCGCCGTGAAGAAATCCGACGAGATGGGCATCCCGATGTGCATTGCCGTCTGCGACGAAGCGGGGCACCTGATCGCCTTCGACCGCATGGACGGGGGCAAGATCTCGTCGATCTCGATTGCCATGGACAAGGCGTTCACGGCGGCCACCGCGCGCAAGCCGACCCAGGTCTACGGCCAGCTGTGCCAGCCGGGTCAGCCCACCTTCGGCATCCACATCACCAATGGCGGTCACTTCTCGATCATCGGCGGCGGCATGCCCGTCACCGTGGACGGCGTGATCGTGGGCGGCATTGGCATCAGTTCGGGCACCGCCGGAGAGGATGTCGAGGTGGCGGAGGCCGCGCTGGCCCATTTCCACGCCGAAACGGGCCTGACCGCATGATCGGCAAGACCATCCTCTTCTCGGAAATGCGGCCGGCGCCCGAATGGGAGGACCGTTTCAACACGTGGTATCACGAAGATCACATTCCGGTCCGCATGGTGCTGGAGGGCTGGGAAGGCGCGCAGCGCTACACCGCCGACGAGGACGAGGATTACCTCGTGATCTACGACCTGACCTCGACCGATGCCCTGAAGACGCCCGAATACGAGACGCTGAAGACCGACCCGAGCGACGAGACCAAGTGGATGCTCGCCAACGTGTCGAACTTCACGCGCTTCATCGGGACGGAGCTCGGCCGCGAGGGGGACCTCGACACCGCGATCACCGCGCCGCTGGTCTTCGCGAGCCTCTTCGACGTGCCGGCGGAGGACGAGGCGGAGTTCGACCAGTGGATGACCGAGGATCACGCGCCGCTTCTGATGGGATGCGATGACTGGCTGGCGATCCGGCGTTTCGCGCTGCCGGTGGCCGAGCCCGTGCGCTACACGCGTCTGACGCTCCACTACCTCGCCTCGCGCGACGCGCTGTCGTCTCCGGAACGGGCCGCCGCCCGGTCGACCGAGTTCAGGGACCGCATGACGCGCCATGCCTGGTTCGGGCAGGGGCGCTACCGCCTGTTCGAGGCCTTCGGCGATCGCTACCACTCGGTACTCGGCGCGGCCTGAACGCGGTCGGGAACTGGGTCATGGCCTTCGCGTGAGGCGTCCCTCGCGGGCGCCCACGCGTACCAACGATCTTGTGGTGGAAACGGCCACAATTGACTGTTTTGATACTTCCGGCATATGAAACGGCGATGGCACCCTGAGCCGCCACGCGGCCACGCCGGAGGAAGGTCGTTCATGGAACTTCGCCATCTGCGCTATTTCGTGGCGGTCGCCGAGGAAGAGCACATCACCCGCGCCGCGGTGCGGCTGGGGATGAAACAGCCGCCGCTCAGCCAGCAGATCAAGCAGCTCGAACAGGAAATCGGGGTCGAGCTGTTCGACCGGCGGCCCAAGCGGATCACGCTGAACGCGGCGGGCAAGGTCTTTCTGTCCGACGCCCGGCGCATCCTCGCCTCGGCCGAGGACGCGGTCGACCGGGTGCGCAAGTTCGATCTGGGGCAGGAGGGGACGCTTCTGATCGGGATGACCAGTTCGGCCTCGGTGCACCCGATCTGCATCTCGGTGATCGAGGAGTTTCGCATGGCCCAGCCGCTCGTCGCGCTGCAGATCGAGGAAGGCGCGAACCACGACCTTCTCCGGCTGCTGGAGGAGGAACGGCTGGACTTCGCCTTCGTCCGGTCCGAGGTGGACCGCTATCCGCTCGTGACCCGTACCACACTGGCCAAGGAACCCATGGTGGTCGCGATCCCCGGCAAGCACCCGCTGGCGCAGGGCGCGCCCGGGCCGCTGCGGCTGGCCGACCTCGCCGCGGTCGACTGGGTGATGTACCGGCAAAGCAACGGGGCGGGCATCTACGACACGCTGATCGAGGCCTGCGCGGCCCGCGGGTTCCGTCCGCGTGCGGTGGGGACGACCGAGCGCGTGATCTCGGCGATCAACATGGTGGCCACCGGGTTCGGGATCACGGTGGTTCCGCGCGCGGCGGAGGCCTTCCGCCTGCCCAACGTCGTCTATCGCGCGCTCGCCGATGACGACGATGTCACGGTTCCGCTCAACGTCGCCTTCCATCGGCATGTGACCAGCGTTCCGAGGCGGCGGTTTCTCAGCGTGTGCGACAGGAACTCCGACGGCGCCATGTCCGGCGCGGGGGCCGTCTAGAGAACCGTTGCCGCAGCTTGTCGCTGCGCTTCGAGCATCGCGGCGCGGCGCACGAAGACGCGGGCGCGCTCCGGATCGGCCGCGATGGCGCGCAGCTCGCGGAAGTTCGCCTGTCGGGCGGCCTCGTCGCGGGATTCCAGCCGTTTCTTGTTTTCGATGCTCTGGCGCTGCACGAAATCCGTGGCGATCGTGCGGCGTTGCTTGTCGTAGAGGTCGAGCAGCTCCTCGCTTTCGCCCGCGCAAACGCGCCCCAGCTTCTCGGCCAGGTTCACGCCGTCCTGTATCCCGCCGTTCAGGCCCATCCCGCCAATGGGGTTGTTGGCGTGCGAGGCGTCGCCGGCCAGAAGCACGCGGCCCTTGCGAAAGGTCTCCGCGACGCGCTGATGCACGGTGTAGAGCTTGCGGTGCACGATCTCGTAGGGGTCGGGCTTGGGAAAGAACTTCTGCATCTTGCCCTGCACCGCCTCGTCCGAAAGAAGCTCGGCCTCGCCCTTGTCGGGGTCGACGGGCAGCACGATGCGCCACAGGCCGGGGGGGCCGTCGTGCGCGACCTTGAAGCAGTTGGCCCATTCCTCGGGGTCCGACAGGTAGTTGCGGTAAGAGAACCCCCGGTGTTTCTCGAAGTCGAAAGGCGTGGTCAGGACCATGAACTGTTCGGGGAAGGTGAAGCCCTTGAAGGCGATCCCGGCGGCCTTGCGCACGGTGCTGCGCCCGCCATCCGAACCCACCAGCCACGACACGCGGTGCCGTTCCTCGGCATCGCCGGCGCGAACGGTGACATCGACGCCGGTCTCGTCCTGCGTGAAGCCCGTCACCTCTGCGCCGAGGCGCAGGGTGGCCAGCGGTTCCTCGGCCAGCCGCGCCAGCGCGATGCGCGAGATCTTGAACTGTTCGCACTGGACGACATAGGGAAACGCGGTCTCACCGGCGAGAACGCCGTGGTCGAACTCGGCGATCAGCTCGCCCGAGGCGCGGTCCCAGTGCTGGAACGTGGGGCAGACGAGACCTGCCTTGCGCACGTCCTCCTCCATCCCGTAGTCGGCCAGCAGCTCCAGCGTCGCGGGATGCACGGTCGCCGCGCGCGGGTCGTCGGGCAGTTCCTCGTAGCGCTCGAAGATGGTGACGGGCACGCCCGCCCGGGCAAGACCCAGACCGGTGATCAGGCCCACAGGCCCGCCGCCCGCGATGATGACACTGTCCTTCGTCATGCGCATCTTCCCCAACTGTCCCGCGCTCGCGTCGCGTCCTAGTCGAACCTTTGCACCAGCGCGCTCCGGGCGACGGTGACCGGGCGCGTGGTGGCCGGCGTGTTGCGGCTACGGCCGACGAAGCGCGGCACGCCGGCCGTGACCACGGCGCCCACGGCGGCCGGATCGCCGTTCGCGATGGCCGACAAAGCGGTGTCCCTGCTGCCGCCCAGCGGCGCGTCGAGGATGGCGATATCGGCGTCGCGCCCTTCCGCGAGGATGCCCGACGTGAGACCGTAGACGCGCGCGTTGTTGCCCGTCGCCGCGGCGATGGCCAGTTCCGGCGCGAGCCCGCCCAGCGCCGACAGATGCGTGATCGTGTACATCATGCCCAATGGCATGATCCCGCTGCCGGTCGGCGTGTCGGTCGCGATCATCACGCGGTCGAAGGCATCGAGCGCAAGCGCGCGGTCGAGGCACAGAAGTGCCGTGCGCAGGTTGCCCGCCGTGCAGATCTGCAGCGCGGCCCCGCTTTCGCGGATCACGCGCTCGAAATCGCCGTCCGGCATGGCGACGGGGCCGCCATTGACGTGGAACGAGACGTCGGGCGCCACCCCGATGACATGCGCGCCCCAGATCGGGGAGGAGCCGGGGATCGAGGCGCCGCCGGTATGCATGGTGGTGACGAAGCCCTCTGCCTTGGCCATGGCGATGTAGGGCGCGTAGTCCATCGGGTCGGCGAAGGCGCCGAAACCGGCCTTGGCCAGCCAGACGCCCTCGGCGGCCATCTCGGCGAAATCGCTTTCCCGCAGGCCCGGCTCGAGGATGACGGAGCCCGCGAAAACGCGCATCCCGCCCGGCCGGTAGTCGCGGAAACAGCGTTGCGCGGCAATGGCCAGCGCCTTGACGCCTGCGGGGTCCGAGGGGCGGCCGGGCGTGTGGACCTCCGAGGCGCTGATCGCCGTGGTCGTCCCGCCATGCAGGTAGCTTTCGAGAAAGCCCACCGTCTTCTGCCGGGGCGTGTAGTCGCCGAAGGTGATGTGCACATGGCTGTCGATGAAACCGGGGGCCGCGGTCGCGCCACCGGCGTCGATCACCACGTCGGCGGCGTCGATATCCAGATCGCCCGCCGCGCCGATGGCCGATATCCGGCCATCCTCGCAAAGGATCGCGTCGCCCTCGGCAAAGGGGGCGCGCCAGTCGCCGCTGACGATGGTCTCGAGATTGATGATTGCGGTCTTCATCGGTGCAGCCCCCTTCAGCGAAGCCCGTCGACGCCTTCGATCTCGCCTTCGGCGATGCCGCCCACGCGCGCGTTCAGGCGGCCGCGATTGGCATAGACGCAGATGATCGCGATCTCGTCGGGCAGGGGGGCGTCGGACAGGAACACCTCCATCCCGTCGTAGTGGGACCGGACATAAAGCGCGTCCTTGTGGGCCAGCGGGATCTGCACGACATCGCCCGGCGCGCCGCGCTTGGTGTAGGACGAGATCCACGCGATGCCGCCGCCGATCGCCTCGCGCATGACGTTGCCATAGACCGTGGTCAGCATGGCGACCGCGTGTTCCTGCTCACCGGCGAGGCCCACGACGCCGCCCTTGCCGTAGCTGACGGCCTGATGGGGCGCCATGGCTTCGACGGCGCGGGCGGTGATCTCGCGGCCCACGGCGGCGCTGGCCTCGGTCAGGTCCGAAAGATCCTCCCGGTAGGGCTGCCCGGCGAAGGGGTTCTTGACCACGGCCACCACGGCGACCTTGCGCAGGGGCGTGTCGGCGTCCCGGCCGGCCTCGGAGTGGATGTCCTCGATCTGGGTGAAGATCTTCCTGATCTGCATGTCGGTGGTCCTCCGCGATTTCCGTTCTGCCCGTGTCGCCGCTTCAGCGTTCCTCGCCGCCATTGATCTCGGCCTCGGCCCGGTCGCGCAGGGCGTTGCGGTCGATCTTGTTCGTCGAGGCCAGCGGCAGCTTGTCCATGAACCAGACACGGCGCGGGTGCTGGTAGGCGGGCGCGTTTTCCAGCACGTAGGCCTTGAGCGTCTGTTCACCGAGCGTCGATCCGGCGCGCCGCACGACGAAGGCCACGGGCTTGGTGCCCTTGATGGCGTCGGCGACCGGAACGACACAGGCCTGCATCACCTCGGGGTGGCTCTCGATCACATGCTCGACCTCGCCGGGAAAGATGTTCTCGGCGCCCGAGACGAACATGTCGTCATCGCGGCCCAGAAAGAAGTAGAACCCGTTCTCGTCCCGCCGGAACACGTCCCCGGTGCTGTAGAACCCGTCCTCGGTGATCGGTGACTTCACGTCGGGCCTGTTGTGGTAACCGGTCATGACGGCGGGGCTCTTGAGTTCCAGAACACCGCGTTCGGGCGCCTCGGGGCCGCGCAGGCGCACCTCGACCGCCGCGTGGGGGTAGCCCACCGACCCCGTCGGCGGCGTCAGCCCGTCGGGATGCGCGTCGAAGACCAGCGGTCCGCCCTCGGTCGTGCCGTAGGCGTTGATGACGCGCGCATTGGGCCAGAGGTCGCTGATCTGGGTGGCCAGCGCCTCGTTGACCGGCGCCGAGCCCATCCGCACGGTGCCCACCGAGGACAGGTCGCCCTGCGCCAGCGCCTCCTTTTCCTGAAGCATCATCGCGATCATCGGCGGCACGGCGGTCAGCCACGTCACCCCGAAGGTGCCGATCGCGTCGATGAAGGCCGTGGCCTCGAATTGCGGCAGCAGCACGCATTCGCCGCCCCCGGCGCAGACCAGCAGCGACAGCGCCAGCGCGTTCATGTGGTAGAGCGGCGCCGCGATCAGCACCCGCTCACCCTTCATCGGCGTCTGGATCATCCGCATCTCGGCGGTCCAGCGGTGCGAGCCGTGGGACAGGAGCACGCCCTTGGGGCGCCCGGTCGACCCGGAGGTGAACATCATGAAACCGGTCTCGGTCTCGGCGGGTGTCACGGGCGTGAACGGGCCGGGGTCCAGAAGGGCCTCGAACCCGTCGGGCCCCGCGTCGTCGAAGCCCGCGAAGGCCACGCCGGGCAGGGCGGTGCGGTCAAGCTCGGTTTCGCGCGCGGCGTCGAACAGGACCAGACGCGCGCCGGAATCGGCGACGACCTGTGTCGCGGTGGCGCGTGGCAGCTTCTGGTTGACCGGGGCGGGCACGATCCCGGCCCGCATCGCGCCCATGAAGGCGGCGACGTAGTCGACGCGGTTCGCCGAAAGGATGGCGATGCGTTCGCCCCGCGCCATGCCACGGGCAAGCAGGCCGCGCGCGACGGCGTTGCAGCGCGCGTCGAACTCCGCCAGCGTGGTGATCCGGGGCGTGGGGCCTGCGGCGGGCTCGATGAAGAGCGGCCGGTCGGGATCGCCCGACCGGTCGAGGAAATCGCCGAGGTTGAGGGACCCGGTCATGCGGTGGCCCTGCAATGCAGCGTCGTTTCGAGGTCCGGCAGGTCGAGCGTGACCTGACCCGGTGCCGTGGCGGTGGCCGCGATCCCCGCAGCGGCCACCCGATCGAGCACCCCCTCGAGCGCGTCGAAGACGATGCCCGTGGCGCGCATCCGGTCCCGTGGGCCGTCATGGATATGAATCTCGCAATCCTCCAGCACGACGCGGAGCGGCGAGGATCCGGCCTCGGCACCGCCCGCGACCGTGCCCTCGAAGGCCGTGGCGAAGCGCTCCGCCGTCGCCCGGGCGTCGGGGCTTTCGACCTCGATCCGCTCGATGGCGCGAAACCCGTTGGGATGGTTCAGCCATTCGGGCCGCCAGACCAGCTCCGGCGTCAGGTGATGGCAGAAATAGATGCGCCCGCCGCCGAAGAAGTCGGGTTTCAGCCGCACGGTGCGGAAAGACGCCTCGTGCTCCTGCCCGTCGATCGTCACCGGGCGGGAGAAATCCATCGGCGGCAGCGGATCGAACCCCGCAGCCCCCAGTCGTTCGAAGGTCGCGTCGGCGTCGGAGGTCTTGAGCACGATCCCGTTCAGGCCGCGTGGACTGTCCAGAACCTCCTGCCGCTGGCGCCCCTCGGGGGGGACGCCAACGATTTCCAGGTATGCGCCCGGGGTCATCATCAGGTGATTGACCGACCCCAGCGTATGGTAGCCACGCGGGGTCAGCAGAAAGCCGAGCGCGGAGAACAGCGCCTCACCCGCGTCGGTGTCGCGCAGGGCGTTGATGACGACATGGTCGAGGGCTGCCATCGCGTCTCCCTCAGGCCTTGGGCATGGCGTAGACGCCGCGCCCGCTGGCCAGAAGCCGTCCCTCGTCGTCGAAGATCTCGGCCTCGCAGACCGCGAGCGCCTTGCCCGCCTTCACCACACGGCCCTTGCAGGTCAGGTCGTGCTGCATCGCGGCGCGGTGGTAGTCGACGCGCATGTCGACCGTGGGCACGCCGCGTCCGGTTCTCGACACCAGCGCCCAGTCCGCCGTCAGGTCGACCAGCGTGGCCAGGATGCCGCCATGGGTATAGCCCGCATCGGCGTTCACCACCCATTCGGGGCGCCATGTGGCGGTGATGGTGATGGTGCCGTCGCCCACCTCCGGCACCTTGAGGCCGAGCCACTGGTGGAACGGGCCGCGCAGCAGCTTCGCCTCGACTTCGGCGGGGGTCATCGTTGTCTCCGACATGTCTTTTCCTTCCTCAGGGCGTGACCACGACCTTGCCCATGACCTCGCGGTCACGGATCAGGCGCAGGCCTTCGGCAGCTTCTTCCAGCGGAACGACCTTGTCGACCACGGGCTTGAGCGTTCCCTCCTGGATCATGTCCATGAGCGCCGACAGGTTGTCGTCGTAGAAGCTGTTCGACCCGATGATCTTGAGCTCGAAGCTCCAGATATATCGCAGGTCCTCCTTGGGGTCGTGGCCGGCGGTCGCGCCGCAGGTCAGGATCGAGCCGCCGCGCTTGACGCATTTCAGCGAGGGCACCCATGTGTCGCCGCCGGTGAAGTTGATCAGGACGTCCACGCCGCCCTCGTAGTTCCGGCGCTGCGGCTTGCCGAACTGGGCGATCGCCCATTTCGAGAAATCCTCCTCGCGGTAGTTCACCACGTGGTCGGCGCCGAGCTCCTTCAGGCGGTCGAGCTTGTCCTGGCTGCCGGCGCAGGCGATGACCTCGCAACCCATCTCCTTGGCGAGCATGACGCAGCCGGTGCCGACGCCGCCCGAGGCGCCGAGGACCAGCACCTTGTCGCCCTTCTTGATGGTCTTGTGAGTCACCAGCATTCGGTGCGCGGTGCCGTAGGCCACCGGCAGCGAGGCCGCGTCGACATAGCTCACGTCCGACGGCATGCGGATGAGCTGACCGGCGGAGACGACGCAGTATTCGGCCATGCCGCCATCCAGCATCTCGCCCATCAGGCCGACCCCGGGGCAGAGCGGATTGACCAGCACGCGGTCGCCCGTCGACCAGCCGTCGACGCCATCGCCGATCTCGACGATCTCGCCCGCCATGTCGAGGCCGATGATGACCGGCATCGGCACCTTGATGCCCGGCATGCCCTTCACGGTGAACACGTCGTGGTAGTTGAACGAGGATGCGCCGACCCGGATGACCACATGGCCGGGTTTCACCTTGGGACGCGGATAATCGGGCACGACGCTCAACTGGTCGAGATCGCCGTGCTCGCGCAGGACAAGGGCCTTCATGGTTTTGGACATGGTCTCTCTTTTCGTTTCAGGTTTGGTTTCGTGAAAATGCCGCGCCGCGCCGCGCCGGGCAGGGGTCATGGTGGCCTGAGTTTCCCCGACCGGCCCGCAGGCGCAAGCGGATCGGAGGGGGCCGGGCATGCCATGGACGGCCCAGCCCTGTCCTGACTGCCGGGCTTGCCGGTTTTGCCGAGTGAAGTGCCGGGACTGTCCACCGTGGATCTCTTCGATTTCAGACCGTCATGCCGTCGCGGCCATGGGGTCGCCGATGATGCTTCCCCGTTCCGCCCGATGCGGTAGGGTTTTTCCTTGCCCCGGCATTCATGCGGCGTCCATCCGTTTCGGGCGAAAGATCGCGCAGGCGCGGTCGACCTCGTAGGAGGAGAGCAGCAGGGGCGCGCGCTCCGCCACGTCGAGGACCGCGTCGATGGCGAGACCGGCTTCCTCGTCGGTCAGCAGGTAGGACAGGTTCATCCGCACGAAGCCCGGCTTTTCGGTCTCGTGCCCGGACAGGATCGCGCCGCGCATACGCTCGGACGCTTCGCGGTCGATCCCGAGAAGGTCGTGGACGTAGGGTCCGGCACAGGCGCACCCGCCGCGCACCTGCACGCCGTGAAGATCGCTCAGCAGGCGGGTGACGAACTGGTGGTGCACGAGGCGCCCGTCATTGTCGCGGATGCGGAACGCGAGGATCGGCAGGCTGTCGCCCCCGGGCTGGCCCAGAAGCTCGATCCGCGGCTCGGCCGCGAAGGCCGCAAGCGCCCGGTCGCGCAGGGAAGCGCCGCGCGCGGCGATGCGTTCGAGCCCCGCGGCCTCCTTGATCAGGAAGGCCAGCGCCGTGCGGATGTCGCCGATCACGTTGGGCGTGCCCGCTTCCTCGCGCGCCTCGAGGCAATCGCTGTAGTCATGCCCGTCCGGCGACACGAATTTCACCGTCCCGCCGCCGGGCAGGCTGGGCCGCTCCGTCACCACCGCGTCGTGGCGCACGATCAGCACGCCGGAACTGGCCGGACCGCCGACGAACTTGTGCGGCGACAGGACGATGGCGTCGATCTCCGCGCCTTCGGCCGGGTCCATCGCGATGGGCATGTAGGGGCCACCCGCGGCATAGTCCCAGACCGACTTCGCCCCTGCCGCGCGCAGCCTCCGCGTCACGGCGGCGACATCGGTGCGCGCGCCCGTGACATTCGACGCGGCCGAGAAGGCGCCGACGACCAGCCGCCCGGCGGCGCCGGCGAGCGCCTTGTCCAGCGCGGCGAGGTCCGGCCCGCCACTGGCGGCCTCGGGCAGTTGTCGCACCTCGGCGCCGCTTTCGCGCCAGGGCAGGATGTTGGAATGGTGTTCATAGGGCCCGATCAGCACGAGCGGCCTTTCCCCACGCGCCGTGGCGGCGGCGATGCCGAACAGATGCACGAGGCGATTGATCCCCGCCGTCGCGCCCGAGCCGGCGAAGATCACCGCATGATCGCTCCCCGCGCCGCAGGACCGGGCCACGATCTGACGCGCGGCCCGGCGCATCGCCGTCATCCGCGCGCCGCAATGGGACGCCTCGGTATGGCTGTTGGCGTACCACGGCAGAACCTCCTCGAGGACGAATCGCTCCGCCTGCATGAGCGCGCGCCCCGAGGCGGTGTAGTCGCAATACAGGACGGGTTTGGGGCCGAAGGGTCCCGGCAGCCGCGCGTCCTTGCCGATGAGCCCGCCGCGCAGTGTCTCAAGGGCGTCCGCCCCCCCGAGGGAGGCCTGAAACCGCTCGAAAAGCGTGATCGGGGACGAATCAAACATTGCCGCACCTTGCCTTGCCGTGTAGAACGTTAACACCGTCGTTGCGTGGAATCATCATTCAATTACCCCGCAAAAGGTCGAAATGCGCAAGGTATGTTATGCAGAACGGCTTCGAAATAGATCAAATTGACCGCCGGCTCCTTCTTGCGATCGAACAGAACGCCGGACTGTCTCAGCGCGAGCTTGCGGAGCAGGTCGACCTGTCGCTGAACGCGTGCTGGCGGCGCCTGAAGCGTCTGCAGGAGATCGGGGTGATCCAGGGCTCGCGTTCGGTGCTGAACCGGGAGGCGCTCGGTCTCGACCTGACGGTGTTCATGATGATCAAGACGCATCACCATTCCGGCGAATGGTCGCGTGATTTCCGCCGCCATGTCGAGTCGATCCCCGAGGTGACCGAGTTCCACCGCATCGGCGGAGAGTGGGACTATCTCATCCGCGTCGTGACAACCAGCATGTCGGGATACGACAAGGTCTACATCCGCCTGATCGAACATTTCGATCTTGCGACGGTGACGGGATATTTTTCGATGGAGACGATATTCGAGGGCAGGCCGCTCATGGCGCGACTGACCCAGTGAACGATGAACAATCCGCGCCGCGTGCACGCACGGTGCGGCAGGCAACCGGAAACCGGAAGGGGAGAGCTATGAAGGACGGACGACAGCAGCAGGACGGCGAGACGTTCCGCGACTTTCTGGACAGGCTTCGGGCGGCCGGGGAACTGGTGGACCTGACACAGCCTGTCGACATCCGCCATATCGCGACGCTGGTCGACCAGTCCGACAAGGCCCTGATGTTCCATGACGTGATCGGCTACGACATGCCGGTCGTCTCGGGCATCATCCGGTCGCAGAAGCGCGCGATCATGTCGATGGGCTGCGCCACGTATCCCGAGATCGAGGCCAAGCTGAAGGCCGCAATCGACGCGCCGGTGTCGCCCGAGCGGGTCGAGACATCGAGCACGCTCGAGGTGATCCAGACCGGCGACGACGTCGATCTCTACGCGCTTCCGATCCCGATGTCCTCGGTCCATGACGGCGGGCCGATGATCACCGCCGGTATCGTGATCTCGCGGGACCCCGAATACGGAATGAATTCCGGGATCTACCGCTTCATGGTGAAGGAGCGGAACCTCACCGGCATCGACATCGTGACGCCCAACAACATGCGCCTCTTCGCGCAGCGCGCCTACGAGGCGGGCCGTCCGCTGCCGATCTCGATCTCGATCGGCAACCATCCCTACGAGATCATGGGATCCGGCTTCCGCGCGCCGCTGGGCATGGACGAAATGGCCATCGCGGGCGGCATCCGCGGCATGCCCGTGGCGCTTGGCGCAGGCCAGACCATCGACGTGCCGCATATCGCCGACAGCGAGATCGTGCTCGAGGCCGAGATCCTGCCGACGGGTTGGGTCCACCCCGAGGGTCGCTTCGGCGAGTTTACCCGGCTCATGGGCGGCTTGCACTGGAACCCGCTGGTGCGTGTGAAGTCCGTGCTGCGCCGCAAGGACGCGGTCTACTACGCGCTCCACATGCCGTGGGAAAACACCTGGCTTGCGGCGCCGACGCGCTACACCGCCATCCGGCAGGCGCTGAAGACAGCGGGCATCAACGTCAAGGACATCAATGTCACGCTGGGCGGCTGCGCCTTCTGGCACGTGGTCATCTCGATCCGCAAGCAGGCGGGCGAGGGCAAGAACGCGCTGCTCGCCGCGCTGTCGGTGATGGACATCAAGCATGTCGTGGTCGTCGACGAGGATATCGACGTCTTCGACGCGACCGACGTGGAATGGGCCATCGCCACGCGCGTTCAGGGCGACCGGGACGTGATCGTGATCCCCGGCGCCCGCGGCAAGCCGCTCGACCCGTCGCTGGCGCCGACCCCGGTGGGCGTCGTGCCGACGACGGCGAAGGTGGGCATCGACGCGACCATCGGCGAGGGCATCCCGAAGGAGCGGTTCGAACGGATCGCCTATGCCTATGCCGATACGGCGAAGATCGACGACTACGTGTCCGGCAAGGCCGACCCGGAAGGCGTCGCCGCCGCCGCGGATGCCGAGATCGCGGACCTGGCCGACAGGATCGCCGACATGATCGGCGCGGAACCCGTCTACTACCAGGCCATCGCGGAGGCGTTTTCGGATTACGCCTTCCCGGTGGTCGCGCGCGCCCTCGGTCACCTGCATGCGACGGAACGGCTCTGGCAGGATCCGCGCGGCCGCATGTGCCTGCGCGACTCCGATTTCGCGGCCAAGCCGCCGACGGCCCGCTGAGATGGGCGGTGCCGCCGACGCATGCCGTATCGCACGGCCCGTCCCCATGGCCGCGGCGCCCGGCGGCATGCCGCGACACGACCGGGAAGGTTTCATCGTCGCGGACCGTTCGCTGTTCGTGAAGGCGCGCCGGGTTCACGCAAGTCACGTCCCGGAAGGGGGAGGAAAGGACCAAGTTTGAAGAACCGAGGTCACGCGGATTTCTGGTGCGGCGGCCGGGAGCGTCCGGCCGCAGACGGCCGAGCCGGATGTCGCGCGGGACGGGCCCCGCAGGGCCCGCGAAAGGCCCGGAGCGCCCCCATGACGGGATAGGTTCATGGGTACGTGACGGGGAGAAGGCCGTGGACCGCCGGAGAGCGGTGGAGCGGCGTAAAAGCGCTGGACTCCGAGGCCGCGGCGCTTCCACAGTCGAAACCAAACGGGTTCTGCACCCGTACAACAGGAGGGAATGAACATGAAGAGAAGAGCAATTCTCGCAGGAGCGATCGTGGCGATGGCAGCATCGCTTCCGACCGCGTCGATGGCCGAGTGGCCGGAGCGTCCGATCCGGATGATCGTGCCCTTTGGGCCGGGCGGTGGCGCCGATACGCTTGGCCGGACCGTCGCGGAACCGCTGGGCGAACTGCTGGGCGTCGAGATCATCGCCGAGAACGTGACCGGGGCGGGCGGCACCATCGGCGTCGGAACCATGGCGAACTCCGAAGCCGACGACTACACGATCGGCGTCATCAACGTGTCGACCAACGTGGTCGCACCCGCGGTCCGGGACAACCTGACCTACGACGCACAGACCTCGTTCGAGTACATCGCCATGCTGGGCGGTGCGCCGACCGTCATCGCGGTCAACCCCGATGTCGGCATCGACACGCTCGACGAACTCGTGGAGGCCGCGCGCAACGCGTCGCCGCCGATGGCCTACGGCTCGCCCGGGACGCTCACGATGTCCAATCTGGTGCCGGCCAAGTTCTTCGCCGATATCGGGGTCGACGTCGAGCACATCCCCTACCAGGGCGCCTCGGCAGCGGTCATCGACGCGGTCGCGGGTCATATCCCGTTCACCGGGACGACCTTTTCCACCGCACGGCCGCAGCTTGACGAAGGCACGCTCCTGCCGCTCGCAATCTCGACCCCCGAGCGCGTGGCGTCCTATCCGGACGTGCCGACATTCGCCGAGCTTGGCCATCCCGACCTGACCTCGGTCACGTGGTTCGGCCTCGCCGCCCCCGCGGGCACCTCGCCCGAGGTCGTCGCACGGCTGAACGAGGGCGTGAACGAGGTCCTGCAACGGCCCGAGATCATCGAGGCGCTGGAGAACCAGGGCTTCATCGTCCAGCTGATGACCCCCGAAGAGTTCCGGGCCTACCAGGTCGCCCAGTTCGAGCTGTTCGGACCGGTCGCGGTCGAGGCGTCGCAGGAATGATCAAGATCCGCCCCGGACATGTCCGGGGCGGGCACCCCCGTGGATCGGTTCGTGCCGGACCGCCGCGGGGAAACCTTTTGGGACGCGGCCATGAACAAGCCTAATTGGCAGGACATTTGGGGCGGTGCGCTCGTCATCGCCTTCGGTATCTTCTTTGCCTGGTATGCGCAGGATACGCTGAGCCTCGGATCGCTGCGCCGCATGGGGGCAGGTGCGTTTCCCTTCGCTGTCGGGATCGTCCTTGTCATTCTCGGTGTCCTGATCATCATTCCCGCGCTTCGCAGGCCGGGGCCCAAGCTCGATTTCGCGATCCGCACACCGCTGATCATTCTCGCCGCGGTTTGCGCCTTCGCGCTCTGCGTGCCGCGCTTCGGCGTGGTCCCGGCGATCTTCGCGACCGTCTTCGTGTCCTCGCTGGCAGATCCGCGGCTGACGGCACTCTTTTCGTTCCTCGTGGCGGCCTCGCTCAGTGTCGGCATCTGGCTGCTGTTCGTGCAGGGCCTGAACCTTCCCATCCCGATGTTCGACTGGAGCTGGTAATGGATATCCTCGCAAATGTCGGACTGGGCCTTCAGACCGCGCTGGAGCCGACCAACCTGTTCTACTGCTTCGTCGGCGTGGCACTGGGCACCATCGTGGGCGTGATCCCGGGGGTCGGGCCGCTGGCGGCCATCGCGATGCTCATCCCTCTGACCTTCTATCTCGATCCGACGGCAGCGCTCATCATGCTTTCGGGGATCTGGTACGGGACGACATATGGTGGTTCGACGGCCTCGATCCTGCTGAACGTGCCCGGCACGACGTCGGCGGCGGTCACCGCGCTCGACGGCTATCCGATGGCGCAACAGGGCCGCGCGTCCGTTGCGCTTTTCATGACGGCCGTGGCGTCCTTCGCGGGCGGGTCGATCGGCATTCTGGTCATGATGTTCTTCGCGCCGCTCATCGCGCAATACGCCCTGAATTTCGGACCGGCGGAGTATTTTTCGCTCATGTTGCTCGGGCTCGTCGCGGCATCGTCCCTGTCGGACGGCCCTCCGGCGAAAGGACTGGCCGTCGTGGCGCTCGGCGTCGCCTTCGGCTGCATCGGAACCGACATCTACTCGGGCGCAGAGCGCTTCACCTTCGACACGCTCAACCTGACGGACGGGCTCAACCTGATCGCGCTCGCCATCGGTCTTTTCGGCATCGCCGAGATCATCTCCTCCGCCGGCCGGAAGGAGCCGACGATGGTCGGCAAGGAGTCGGTGCGCATGCGCGCGATGATCCCGACGCAGGATGATCGCAGGCGATCATGGGCGCCGGTCCTGCGGGGGGCCGGCTTCGGTTCCTTCTTCGGCACGCTTCCGGGCACGGGGCCGTCCATCGCCTCCTTCGTCGCCTATGCGTTCGAAAAGCGTGTCTCGAAGACGCCCGAACGTTTCGGCAAGGGGGCGATCGAGGGGATCATGGCGCCCGAATCCGCCAACAACGCCGCCGATCAGACGTCGTTCATCCCCACGCTCGCCCTTGGCATTCCCGGCAGCGCCACGATGGCGCTGATGCTGGGGGTGCTCATCATCCACGGAATTCAGCCCGGGCCGACACTGATGGATCGCGAGCCCGAGCTTTTCTGGGGTCTCGTGATGTCGTTCTGGATCGGCAACGTTCTGCTGCTGATCCTGAACATCCCGCTTGTCGGGCTGTGGGCGCGGCTTTTGCTGGTGCCCTATTACATCCTCTATCCGGCGGTTCTGGTGTTCATCTGCATCGGCACGCTCAGCGTGCAGCAGAACGTTTTCCACGTCTGGACGGTCGCCTTCTTCGGTTTGCTGGGATACCTGATGCGCGTGCTTGGCTTCTCGGCGGCGCCGCTTCTGCTGGGCTTCGTGCTCGGGCCGATGATGGAGGAGCATTTCCGCCGGGCGATGCTGATCTCGGCAGGCGATTTCGGCTTGTTCTTCGATCGCCCGATCTCGGCGGTCGTCATGTCACTGACGGGACTGTTGCTGCTCCACGCGATGTATCGGACGGTGCGCGCCAGGATGAAGCGGAAGGCCAGCGCGGCGGGATGAGTGGACCGGCGCACTGGATCAGGCGGCGCCCGACAGGCCCCGATAGATCATCAGAAGCGCGCCGAAGCTGAGCGCTGCGCGATACCACGTGAAGTAGTCGCCGTCGCTCAGCCGGTCGGTGACGCGGCTGCCCAGATAGCCGGCCACAAGCCCGATGGGCAGCAGCAGCGCCGCCTCGATCATTATCGTCGTGGTGACATGTCCGCTGACGCCGAGAACCGAGATCCGCCACATCAGCACGATGCCGATCAGCAGGATCAGCGTGCTTCGGAACTCCTGCCGGCCGGGGACGAAGGCGCGGATATAGAGCGACACGAAGGCGATCGAGGCCGCGCCGACCACGCCCGCGATCAGGCCGGTGACGGTGCCGAAGACGGGGCCCACGATCCCCTGATGCCTGCGGACCAGCGGATGCAGCGGATCGAGCAGGCGGAACTGGTCCATCGCCATCGACATCAGGATGATCGCGCCGGCCAGCACCGACAGGTTGGGCCCGCTGAGCCGGCCGAAGATCCAGACGCCGAGGATGATGGCGGGCAAAACGAAGATCGCCAGCTTCAGCACGAGGGGCTTGCGCCCGTGCCTTATGCCGTTGGGCATCAGCTGCACATGGGTCATCAGGTTCGAGATCGCGGCGAGGACGACGGCGTGATGCGCCTCGACCACGAAGGTGCCGCCCACGATCAGAAGCGGCACCGCGCCGAAGCCGAAGACCCCCTTGATCAGAAAGGCGCTTGCATAGATCGCGGCCAGCGCGGCGATCTCCAGCCCGGTCATCTCGGGGAAGATGGGGATGCCGGCGATTTCCATGTTCAGCCGGGCCCGCCCGCGTGTCGCGCCGCGCCGCTCATGCGGGCGCGTAGCCCAGGATCGCCTTCAGCTCGGTGAAATCCTCCAGCCCGTGGACGCCCTGTTCGCGCCCGTTGCCCGATTGCTTGTAGCCTCCGAACGGCACGTCGCCGCGCGCCGCCGCGTAATTCAGGTAAACCCTTCCTGCGCGGAGGGCCGAGGCCAGCCGCCGGCCCCGCGCAAGATCCGACGTGCTGACATAGGCGGCGAGGCCGTAGACGCTGTCATTGGCGATCTCGATGGCCTCGGCCTCATCGGAATATCCGATGATCGACAGGACCGGGCCAAAGATCTCCTCGCGCGCGATGGTCATGTCGTTGGTCACGTCCGCGAAGACGGTCGGGCGCACGAAATAGCCCCTGTTGACGCCATCGGGCAGGCCCGGGCCACCGCAGGCCAGCGTGGCGCCCTCGTCGATGCCCGTCCGGATCAGGCCCTGCACCTTGGCCCAGTGCTGCGCGCTGACCAGCGGGCCAAGCTCCGTGCCGGGCGCGCGCGGGTCGCCGACGCGCATGCTTTGGGCCGCGCGGCAGGCGATGCCGGCGGCCTCGTCCATGCGCGCGCGCGGGACAAGCATCCGCGTCGGTGCCTGGCAGGACTGTCCGGTGTTGCGGAAGGCCCGTTTCGTTCCCGCCGCGACGGCGGTCTCGAAATCTGCGTCGGGCAGGATGATGTTGGCGGACTTCCCGCCAAGTTCCTGATGGACACGCTTGACTGTGTCGGCTGCGGCATGCGCCACCGCGATCCCGCCGCGCGTGGAGCCGGTGAAGGACACCATGTCGACGCCGGGATGGCGGGACATGGCGGCCCCCACCGTCGGCCCGTCGCCTTGCAGGAGGTTGACCACGCCCTTGGGCAGGCCCGCCGCCGCCATCGCCTCCATCAGCACGATGGCGCTCAGCGGCGAGACCTCGGAGGGCTTCCAGACCGACGTGCACCCGGCGGCGAGACTATAGGCGATCTTGGATGCCGCCTGGTTCAGCGGCCAGTTCCACGGCGTGATGAAGGCGCAGACGCCGATCGGCTCGCGCACGACAAGCGAGGTGCCGACCATCTGTTCGAAATCGTAGCTGCGCAGGATTTTCGCCGCGCGTTCAAAGCGTTCGCGCGCCATCTTCAACTGCACATTGCGCGCGAAATCCTCGGGCGCGCCCATCTCGGTGATCATTGCGTCGACCAGCGCATCCGCGCGCGCGTCGTATTCGGCCACGATCGCCTCGAGCAGGTCCGCACGTTCGGCAGGAGTGAAGGCGGCGAAGCCCGGGAACGCCCTGCGCGCCGCCGTCACCGCGTCATCGACATCCTGTTCCCCCGCGAGGAGGATGGTCGCCGCGATCTCTTCCGTCGCGGGGTCGATCACGTCGCAGGGACGGCCGTCCGCAGGGGCGCGCCACGCGCCGTCCACGAAGATTCGATCGGTGTTCTGCATGGTGGCGATCCTCCCTGAGACGCAACTTTCCCGGGTTCCGGGCATCGCCCCGGATCGCTTGCGGGATTCCGTTTTGCCGTACATAATATGTAATACGCTTTGTTGAGGCGGGCAATCGGGATACGCAACCTGGGAGAGATCATGCGCGACGCTCAGACACTGCACATGGCCTACGGGTCTGACCTCATGGCGCAGGCCCTGCGGGATCTCGAGGTGGACTACGTTTTCATCAATCCGGGCTCCAGCTTTCGCGGGTTGCACGACTCGCTGGTCAACTATCTCGGCGACGAGACGCCCAAGATGGTGCTCGCCACGCACGAGATGACGGCGGTGGCCATGGCGCATGGCTACGCCAAGGCGACCGGCCGGACCGGGGTCTGCATCCTGCACAACCTCGTGGGGCTGATGAACGGCTCCATGGCCATCTTCAACGCGTTCTGCGACCAGGTGCCGATGGTGATTTTCGGCGGCAGCGGGCCGGCGGACCCCGGACAGCGTCGTTTCATCGACTGGGCCCATTCGGCCAACACCCAGGGCGACCTGGTGCGCCCCTACGTGAAATGGACCGACGAGCCCGCATCGCTGGAGGGGGCGATGGATTCGATGCTGCGCGCGTTCCGCATCGCGGGCACCGCGCCCAAGGGGCCGGTCTACGTCTCGCTCGATGCCGGCCTGCAGGAGGAGGAACTGGCCGAGCCGCGCGCGACCGGCGCGGACCTGCCGCGTTACAGTCCCGCCGCGCCGATCCACCCCGATCCCGCGGCCATCGACCGGGTCGCGCGCGCGCTTCTGGAGGCCGAGATGCCGCTGATCGTCTGCGGCCGCCTCGGGATCGACGGCCGCACGACGGCCCCGCTTCTCCGCCTCGTGGAGGCGACGGGGGCCGCCTATCTCGACGACCGCACGACGGTCTGCTTCCCCTCGCTCCATCACCAGAACCTCAACGGGGACAAGGAGGTGCGCAAGCTCGCGGATATCATCGTCGCCATCGACGTGCAGGACCTGACGCTGGCCACCAAGGGTTACGGCGTCGGCCGCAGCACCATCATGGGCACCGGGGCAGGGGCGGCGTCCGCGCGGGTCGTCGATGTCTCGCTCAACGACTATTTCGGCAATTCGTGGAGCCGTTTCGGCGGCCCGACCCCGCCGCTCGACGACCAGATCCTCGCCGATCCGCTGACCACGCTCGAGGCGCTGGCCGACGCGGTGGAGCGCATCGGGGGCGACGCGGCCCGCATCACCCTGCGCAAGGCGCGACTGGCCGCGCGCCACGAAGCGATCCGGGAGCGGCAGGCGGAGGCGCTGGCGCGACGGCTGGACGAAACCCCGATCTCGATGGAGACGCTGACCCACGAGGTCTACCAGGCGGTGAAGGGTGAGGACTGGCGGCTTGTCGTGCGCAACCACCGGACGTGGCGCGACGGGTTTTTCCCCTTCTCCGGCGCGGGCGATTACCTTGGCGGCGACGGCGGCGGCGGCGTGGGCTACGGCCCCGGCGCCGCGGTGGGCGCGGCTCTGGCGCTCAAGGACAGCGGTGTCTTGCCGGTCGCGATGCTGGGCGATGGCGACTTCATGATGGCGCCGGGCGCGATCTGGTCGGCGGCGCATATGGGCGCGCCGCTCCTGATGGTGATCCTCAACAACCACTCATGGGGCAACGACGAATTGCACCAGCGCGAGGTGGCGCATCAGCGGGGCCGCGACGTCAGCCGCGCTCATATCGGCCAGCGTACGGAAGAACCGCATGCCGATATCGCCAGCATCGCGCGCGGCTTCGGCGCATGGGCGCCCGAGCGTGTGGAGCACCCCGCGAAACTCGCGCCGGTCTTGCAAGACGCGGTCGGCCGGGTCAAACAGGGGCAGGTCGCGGTGGTGGAGGTCATCACCGCGCTGGAATAGGGCCATATGGACAGCGCAGGCGACACCAGGGAGGCGACGTCCGGCGCGCGGGCGATCGGGGCGGTCGAGAGGCCGCAGATGCTTCTGCGCGACCAGGTCCTGGCCAAGCTGCGCGAGGCGATCATCACCGGCGTCTACCGTCCCGGCGAGCGCATGCTGGAACGCGAGCTCTGCGACATGCTGGACGTCAGCCGGACCTCGGTGCGCGAGGCCTTGCGCCAGCTCGAGATCGAGGAACTGGTTTCGGTCGGCCCGCGCGGTCGGCCCTTCGTCACCGAGATATCGGCGGAGGCGGCCCGCGAGATCTACGAATTCCGCGCGGTGCTGGAAACGGCGGCGGTCGAGATGTTCATCGCCCGCGCGCCCGAAGCCGCCTTCGCGGAGCTGCAAAGGTTGAGCGGCGCCTTCGCGGACGCGCTCGACCGGGGCGACATCAAGGCACGTTTGCAGCTCAAGACCGCGTTCTATGAAACGCTCTTCGGTCATGCCGGAAACCCGCCCATGCACACCGTGTTCATCCGCGTGTTCAACCGCATCGGTTTCCTGCGCGCGCGGTCGCTGCGACGCGTCGACAACGCGGCCCGGCGATCGGCCGAGCTTCAGGCGATCGTCGACCGGATCGTGGCGCGCGACGTGCCGGGCTCGCAGGACGCGATCCGGCGGCACATCCGTTCGGTGGGCGATCTTGCCGTCGATTATCTGGATGCCGCACCGGAGGCTGCGCGCGATGGCTGACGGGTTCTGGCCGTTCTCGCTGGCGTTCTACAATGACGCCGAGGTGCAGCAGGCCTGCATCGCCTTTCAGGACAGCCATGGCGGCGACGTCAACGTGATGCTTTACCTGCTGTTCCGCGCACGGGATGGCGGGGCCTACGATGCGGGCGGCGTGGCGGCGGTGGATGCCGCCGTCGCCCCGTGGCGCGAAGAGGTGGTGCGCCCCTTGCGCGCGGTGCGCCGGGTCCTGAAAACAAGCGAATTCCTGCCCGACGACGAGGCGCAGGAAGGCTTCCGCGCCAAGATCAAGAAGGTGGAGCTTGACGCCGAGAAGCTCCAGCAGGCGGTGCTTGAGGGTAACGCGCCGCCACCCGGCACGACGGCGCTCGACCCGCGCGCCGCGGCGGCCCGCAGCCTTTCCGCCTATGCCGAGGTGCTTGGCACGGACCTGCCGGACGACCTTGCGGGCGTTTTCATCGAACGCCTCGCGGCCGTAACCTGACCCTGGCCCGCGCCACCGGGCCAAGGCTCATTTGCCGAGCTTGCGCAGGCTTTCCTCGGGGTCGACGGCGGTTTCGGGCTTCAGGCCGGGCACCTGCAGCTGCGCGCTGATCCGGCCGTTTTCCAGATACTCGCCCTCGGCGGCGCGCTTGGCGGCCGCGTCCCAGACCGCGTGCCATGCGCCCAGCTGGTAGCCGTGCCATGGCGATTGCGGCGTCAGGCGAGGCAGGCCCAGCTCCTCCCATATCTCCTTGGCGCGTTCCATGTATTCGCGCGCGGGCAGCGCCAGCGGCGGCATCGGTGCCTTCATCGTCGCATCGATCAGCAGCGTGCTGTCCTCTTCGCCGGCATGTTCGCGCTTGGGCCCGTGACCCTGACCGCGATGCTCCAGCGTCTGCACGTCCTTCACGGGGTTGGTCCGGTAGGCCATGGCCCAGATGATCGAATCCGGGCTGTCGACGTCGATATCCTCGTTCACGGCGATGCAGATCTTGCCGCAATCGCCCTTGAAATAGGCCGCGCCATAAAGCGCGCGCCAGACCTCCGAGGGCGGCGTGCCGGGCTCGATGGTGATCAGCGTGACGCGCAGCAGCCCCGTGAGAGGTTCGTGGAGCGACACCTTCTTCACGCCCTTGATGCTCATCGTCGTCTTGAGGTGGTGGTAGAACAGCGGCTCGTAGGCCACGCGCTTGATGACGCTCGACTCGCTGGGTGCCACCTGGCTGATGTAGCTGGGGATCACCGCGTCGCGCCGCCGCGTGACCGCCGTCACGCGCATCGGCATGTTGTATTCCTCGAGCGCGACATGGCCGTGGCTTTCGCCGAAGGGCCCCTCGGGTTCGACCTTGGTGACGTCGATATAGCCCTCGATCACCACCTCGGCCTCGGCCGGCACCATCAGCGGCACGGTGCGGGCCCTGACCACGTTGATCGGCGCGCCGGCAAGCCCGCCCGCGACGGTGAACTCGTCCATCCCGATCGGCAGCTTCTGCGGACCCATGAAGGCCACGTAGGGCGGACAGCCGAGCACGATGGCCACCGGCATCTCGGTGTCGCCGCGCGCCTGGTGCTTGAGGTAGTGCTGGTAGCCGCCCGCGCCGCCCACGCGCGTCGCCATGCGCACCACCAGCCGGTCGGGCGCCTTCAGCCCGCAGCGATAGGTGCCCATGTTCTGCACGCCGTCCTCGGGGTCGGCGGTTATGACGTTGGTCGCGCTCAGGGTGGGCGCGCTGTCGAAACCGGGGGTCGAGACTGGGATCGGCAAAAGGTCGAGCCCGTGGCCCTCCTGTTTCAGGATCTCGCCCTCCTCGACGATCTCGTGGCAGGGCGCGTCCGTCACGTCGCGGGGCGGCACCGGGTTCGCGATGGCGTCCGCCCACTTGTCGCGGATGCCGTCCACGTCGCAGCCCATGCCGGTGGCATAGATCGCACGGTTCGCGGCCAGCCCGCCGACGATGACGGGGATCTCGTATCTTCGCCCGGCCTTGTTGCGGATGTTGGTGAAGAGGAATGCCTTGCGGTCCTCTTCCTTGAGGCCTCCGGTGAACTGCCAGCGCACGAGGGGGTGCAGTTCGCTGTCCTTGTCGATCTCGCGGTCGACGCGAACCAGCAGTCCCTTTTCCTCGAGACGCGCGATATGGTCGTGCAGATCGCGGTAGGGCGTCATGGGGGTATCCTTCATGCCTGTCGTCTCCTCCCCGGCGGGGGTCAGTCCTCGTCGTCCGCGTTGCGTCCCGGCGCCGACCCCTGCCAGCGTTTCACGGTTCCGCTTTCGATGCCCAGCAGGTCGAGCGCGCGCCCGGCGAGGTGGTCGATGACGTCCATGACGCTTTCGGGGTGGTAATAGGTGCCGACCACGGCCGGCATCACGATGGCGCCCGACCGCGTCGCCTGATCCATCAGCGCGATATGCCCGGCATGGAGCGGGGTCTCGCGGAACAGCAGGACAAGACGGCGGCGTTCCTTCAGGGCGACATCGGCGGCGCGGGACAACAGGTCGCCCGCCTGACAGGTCGCGATCGAACTCAGCGTCTTGACCGAGCAGGGCGCCACGATCATGCCCTCGTTGCGGAACGAGCCGCTGGCGATGCTGGCGCCGATATCCTTGAAATTGTGCACCTGGTCGGCCAGCGCGTGAACCCGGTCGGGCGTGTAGTCGGTTTCGATCTTCATGGTGCGCAGGGCTGCCGGCGACATCACCAGGTGGGTCTCCACGTCATCGATGGGGCGCAGCAATTCCAGCAGACGGATGCCGAGGATCGTGCCCGACGCCCCGCTGATCCCGATGATGATGCGGCGGTCAGCCATGGGCGTGATCCTTTTCGAGCGTCTTGACGAATGCCTCCAGCCGGTCGGCGAAGGCCGCCTCCGCCTCGATGGAAGAGATATGGGCGGCGTCCAGAACCACCAGATCCGCATGGGCGGCGAGCGCCTGCATCTGCTCGGCGCGCGCCACCGGGGTGGAGGCATCATGCGCGCCCGCGATCAACAGGACCGGCCCGGGATATGCCGCGAGCGCCGGTCCCAGATCGGCCGCGGCAAGCGCGGCGCAGCAGGCGGCATAGCCCTCGGGCGAGGTGCCCGCGATCATCGCGCGGACGCGGTCCGCCGTGGCGGGGTTGGCGGCGCGGTACGCTTCGGTGAGCCAGCGGTCGAGCGTCGGCCCCACGAGCTCCGGCAAACCGCCGCTCAGGGCCGTCGCGGCGCGGTCGTGCCACATCTGCGCGGGCGGAAAGCTGACGGCGGTGTTGGCCAGCACAAGGCCCGCGACCCGCTCGGGCGCCTTCGCGGCCAATGCCATGGCCGTCGCGCCACCCAGCGAGAGACCGCACAGGACCGCCCGGTCGAGCCCGGTCGCGTCCATCACGTCAAGCGCGTCGCAGGCGAGGTCGTCGACGCTGCACTCCCCCCGTTCGATCCCGGAGCGGCCGTGTCCGCGGGCATCGAAAGCGACCGAGCGCCGCGCCATGCGCGCGCGCACGCCGTCCCACATCCCGAGATCGGCCGCCAGCGAGTTGAGGAACAGGACAGGCATCCCGTCGCCGTCCGAGACGTGGACGTAGAGGCTTTGGCCGCTGGCAAGGTCCATGGTCGTCCCGCCGTCCGCTGTCTCGTCCGCTCTCTGGTCCATCATGTCGCCCCTGCATCCTTCCGTGTGTCGTCGAAATGCTTGCGGAGGTCCTTGAAGAACTGTTTCGTCAGGTGCTTGGCGACGGATTTGAGGATGCGCTGGCCGACGCCGGCCACCAGACCCCCGATCTCGCCTTCGCCCGCATAATCCAGCCGGCAGGTGCCGGGGCCGGTCTCGACGATGGTGAATTCCGCCGTGCCGGTGCCGGTCCCGAGCGTGCCCTCGCCCGAGACGGTGATCCGGCAATGGGCGGGCGGCGTCTTGTCCGACAGGGCGACCGCGCCGTTGAAGCTTCCGCCGACGGCGGCGACCTTCAGCTCGAGCTCGACATCGTAGGTGTCCGGCGCCGTTTCCGTCATCTTGCGGCAGCCGGGAATGCACCGGGTCAGGACCTCGGGGTCGTTCAGACCCTCCCAGAGCTGCTGTTGGCTCGCCTCGATCTCCTCGCTGCCGGCGATGTCCATATGCATGGCGCGCTCTTCCTCAGAGACCGAGCAGGGACGACGCGACCCCGCTTTCGATCAGGTCGCGGTCCGCGGCGCTCACTCCGGCCCCGTCGAGGATCGCGCGCGGCGTGGGGTCGCCAATGGGAAACGGCATGTCCGACCCCAGCATCACCCGGTCCGCGCCGACCGTGTCGAGCAGGAGCCTGAGCGCGGCGGGGTCATGCAGGAGCGTGTCGTAATACATCATCGAGAGCGCCTCGCGCGGGTTGCCGAGGCTGTCGTCGAGCGACGCGTTGCGCATCAGCCGTCCCAGCACGTAGGGCAGGCCGGCCCCGCCGATCCCGATCATGATCTTCGCATTCGCGAAGCGTTTCACGTGGCCTGCATAGATCAGGCGGCTGACCGCGATCAGCGTGTCGGTGATCCGTCCCACGGCATTGGCCATGCCATAGTCGTGCACCCGGTCGTCGCCCGCGTCGAACACGGGATGGATCGACACCAGCGCGCCCAGGTCATTGGCCGCCTCCCAGAACGCGTCGAGCCCCGGATCGTCCAGCACGCCGCCCTTGCCGAAGGGCTGCGTGCCGATCATCGTGCCGGCAAAGCCCTGTTCCATCGCCTCGCGCAGCACCTCGGCGGCGCGGGGCCCGTCCTGCAGCGGCACGACGCAGAGGCTGCGGAACCGGTCGTTGGAGGTATCGGCGGTCTGCTTGAGGTGGCGGTTGATCGTGCGCGCCCACTCCGTGCCTTCCTCGTCGGGCATGTCGTTGCCGAACATGTCGAGCCATCCGGCGATCACCTGCATGTCGATGCCGTTCTCGTCCATCCACGACAGGCGCCCCGGCATGTCGCGCAGGAACCCCGCGACGGGTCGCGTCGGCTTCTTGCCGGCGAAGGAGAAGGCGAGGCTGTCCTTCGCCTCGATCATCTCGACCGAGGGGAACTCCGTTCGCCGGTCCCGCAGCTCGTCGAGCAGCGCGGAGGGGACGTAATGGGCGTGGGCGTCGATGATCATGCCGCAGTCTCCGCGTCGGCTATGGTGTCTGAAATCGTGCTCATGCGCAGCGGCAGCTTGTCCACCGTGACGCCCCAGGGCGACAGGGCGTCCTGCACCGCGCCCGAGATCGCGGCGGGCGCACCCAGATAACCGCTCTCGCCCGAGCCCTTCTGGCCGAACTCGGTCAGCGGCGAGGGTGTGCAGTGATGGACGATCTCGACCGATGGCACCTCGTGGGACGAGGGCATGAGGTAGTCGAGGAAGCTCTGGGTCATGAGCTGCCCCCCGTCGTCATAGGTGAATTCCTCGAGCAACGCGGCGCCGATGCCATGGGCGATGCCGCCCAGCGTCATGCCGCGCACGATATGCGGGTTGATGACGGTGCCGCAGTCGTGGCCGATCACGTAGCGGCGGATCTCGGGCTTGGCGAGCACCGGGTCGAAGGCCATCAGGACGAGGTGGAACTCGAAGGAATAGCAGGGATACATCTGCACCTTGCCGTCCTCGGGAAGGGCGACGCCGGTCGGCACCTGCTGGATGAAGGAGGCGGCGAGACCGGGGTTGGTGCCCGGCGGCAGGTCGTGGAACCGCCTGTGGCCGATATCCACCAACTCGTCCCAGCCCACGGCGCGTCCGTCCGGCGCCGTGATCGTGCCCGCCTCGTAACTCGCCTCGGACGGGTCGATCCCCATCGCATGCGCGCCGATGGCGACAAGCTGACGCTTGAGGTCGCGCGCGGCCCGCGCCGCCGCTCCCCCCAGCATGATCGCCATGCGGCTGCCCACGGGCGAGTTGCCCGGCAGGCTCGACAGGCTGTCGGGCCGGGTCACGCGGATGCGGTCGGGATCGATGCCCAGTTCCTCGCCCACCACGGTGGCGGCCAGCGTCTCGTGCCCCTGTCCGGAACTGGTGGTGTGGATCGTCACCGTGACGCCGCCGAGCGCGTCGATGATCACGCGCGAGCCCTCCATCCATGTGGAGGTGCGGTTGTTCTCGTTCAGAAGCGGCTCGAAGGACGAATTGCCCCCCGAGGGCTCGAGGCAGGCGGCGATCCCGATGCCCGCGCACAGCCCCTCGGCCCGGAGCCTGTCGCGCTCGGCCGTCAGCGCGGCGTAATCGGCATGGGCGAGCACCTTGTCGATCACGGTATGGTAATCGCCGCTGTCATAGGTGCTGCCGGAGGGAATGGTGTAGGGGAATTCGTCGGCCCGGATCAGGTTGCGGCGGCGCAGCTCCAGCCGGTCCATCCCCAGATGCGCCGCGATCCGGTCCATCATCGTCTCGATGGCGTAATTCGTCGGCGCCTGGCCAAAGCCGCGCACGGCCTCCTGCACGGCCTTGTTGGTGGTGACCGACATGGCGCGGTATTGCACCGAGCCGATCCGGTAGGGGCCGACGATGGCGCCGATGGGCTTGCCCAGCTGGAACGGCGCGCGGCCGGCATAGGCGCCCGCATTGTCGAGGGCGCGCATCTTCATCGACCGCACGGTGCCGTCCCGGTCGAAGGCCACGTCGATGTCGAAGATCCGCTCGGGCCCCTGCGCATCGCCCGCGCGCATGTTCTCCAGCCGATCCTCGATCAGCCGCACGGGGCGGCCCAGCTTCCGCGCGAGATAGGACACCAGAACCGTGTGCTTGATCCCGCGCTTCACGCCGTAGCTGCCGCCCACGTCCACGTCGTAATGCACCCGGACCGCATTGCCCGGCAGCTTCAGCGCGCGGGCGATCTGGTCGGCGTATTTCGGCATCTGGATGGAGGCCCAAACATCGAGCATCTCGTCCCACGGGTTCCAGCGCGCGATCACGCCGAAGGTCTCGATCGGCACGGTGGCGTTGCGGCCCCACGTCACGCGCAGGCTGAGGCGATCCTCGGCGGCGGCGAAATCGTCGGCCACGGGGCCCCAGTCGAACGTCTTGTCGAGCAGGAGATTCGAGCCGTGCTCCGGATGGACCGGCGGCGCGTCGGGTCCCAGGGCGGTCTCCGCGTCGATCACGAAGGGCAGGGGCTCGGTCCTGACGCGCACCTTCTCGGCGGCGTCCTCGGCCAGCGCGCGGCTTGTCGCGACCACGGCGGCCACCCATTCGCCGGCATAGCGGATCTGCCCCACCGTCAGCGGAAAGCGGCGCACGCGCGGCGTGTCGAGCCCGTTCATCAGGGGCGCGACGCCCGCCGAAAGCTCCTCGCCGGTCAGGACGTCGACAACGCCCTCCATGGCCAGCGCCTCGGTCGTGTCGATCCCGAGGATCTTCGCCGCCGGCGCGGTGGAGGCGACGAGCGCCACGTGCAGCGTGCCGGGAATGTCGAGATCGGCCACGTAGCGGCCCGCGCCCGCGACGAAGCGGCGATCCTCGCGCACCCGGCGGTTGGTCGACACGAACCTGCGTCCGGGATCGGTCATTTCACCACCTCGCCGGCCCCGAGCACGTTCGATGTCCGCATCCGCTCGGCGGCGAGCGCGATCGCCTCGACGATCTGCTGGTAGCCGGTGCAGCGGCAGATATTGCCCGAGATCGCCTCGCGGATGTCTTCCTCGTCGGGCGTGGCGTTCACCCGGAGCAGCGCATGCGCCGCCAGGATCATGCCCGAGGTGCAGTAGCCGCATTGCAGGCCATGGGTCTCGCAAAACGCGTCCTGCACGATGTCGAGCGTGCCGTCGCCGGAGGTAAGCCCCTCGACCGTCCTGATGTCGAGCCCGTCGGCCTGCACGCCGAGGATCAGGCAGGACCGCACCGCCTCGCCATCGACCAGCACGGTGCAGGCGCCGCAGACCCCGTGTTCGCATCCCGCATGGGTCGCCGTCAGCCCCAGCCCGTCGCGCAGCACGTCCAGAAGCGTCGTGCGCGGCTCGATCTCGACGACATGCGTCCGTCCGTTGACTGTCAGTTCGGTCTTCATCCTGCCTGCTCCAATGCGTCGTCGCGGGCCTCGGTCAGCGCCAGTTCCGCCAGCCGCGCGGCCGCGCGCTTGCGATAGCGCGCCGTGGCGTGAAGGTCGTCGACCGTCTCGAGATCCTCGAGCGCCTCGGCCACCGCGCCGCGGATATCCCTGTCCGTCAGCCGCGTGCCGGACAGGCCGGCGACATCGACCGCGACCGGCGTGTCGCCCACGCTGCCGATGCCCAGAAGCGCCTCGGCGCATGTGCCATCCGCCTTCAGAACCACCTGCGCCCCGGCCGAGGCGAAGGCATAGTCGCTGCGGCGCGAGGCGATCTCGCGGAACCCCGTTCCGGTCGGGGCGCTGCCGCGACGGGAAAACACCAGACGGCTCAGCAGACCGCCCATCGGCGCGGAGGTCAGCATCGGGCCGATGAAGAAATCGGCGGGCTCGAAGGCCTCTTCCTCCCCGTCATCGTCGGTAAACACGATGCCCGCGCCAAGCACCGTCATCACCAGCGGGATCTCCGCGGAGGGGTCGCCATGGGCGACGGAGCCGCCCACCGTGCCCCGGCTGCGCGTCGGAGGATGGCCGACATGGCGCAGCGCCTTGGCCAGAAGCGGCACCTCGTCCCGGATCACCTCCGAGGCAAGGGCCGCCGCCTGCCGCGTGACCGCCCCGATCTCGACCGTGTCGTCCGTCAGGGTTATCCCGCGAAGCGCCTCGATCCGCGTGATGTCCACCAGAACCGAAGGGCGCGACAGGCGCATGGCCAGCATCGGCACGAGCGTCTGCCCGCCCGCCAGAACGCGCGCGTCCATGTCACCGGCGAGGATGCCGCAGGCGTCCTCCACGGTTCTTGGCCGGACGTAGTCGAACTGGACTGGCTTCAACGGCTATCCCTTTCCCAAGGCGTGTTCAGGCGAGCGGCAGGTCCGCCATGGCTGGCGACAGGAGCGTGACGTGCTGCTTCACGACGAGCGGGCCATCGACCTCGGAGGCCTTCTTGGCCGCCTGCCACCCCGGATCGGACCCGAACGAGGCCCAGGCGGCCGCGCGCGCCTCTTCGTCGGGGAACCGGGTCAGGTAGGTCAACCGTCCGGTGGCCGCATCGACGAAGGCGCCGACCAGTTCGATGCCATGGTCAGGGAAACGGGTTGCGACCTCGGCCATGAACCGTTCACGCACGGCGTCCGCGCGGCCCTCGGCATGCTCGTAGATACGCAGATCGTAGATCACGTGATCCTCCCAGGCGCTGTTTTTTCGACCCTAGCTTATGCGACAATCGGTGGTCAATCTGTAAGATTGCAGCGGCGGCCGGCCACAATATAAAGTAATATTTTTCAGTATGTTGAAGTCCACCTCTCCCGGAACGGCCGGCATGTCCAGCACATTCTAAGCGTCACGATCGCCGTGTCAGAGTGTAAAGTATTGCGACAATCCTCAGATTGTCCTACAGATAACTCCGAAAAAGGCTTGCGGAGTGACCTGGATGGCGAGGCTGCATACCGACGACGGACCGCGCTACCTTCAGATCGTCGCCGCGCTTGAAAACGACATCGCGACGGGCAAGCTGGCCGTGGGCCAGCGGCTTCCGACCCACAGGGAGATGGCCACCAGGCTCGGGCTGAGCATCGGGACCGTCTCGCGCGCCTATGCCATCGCCGAAAGCCGCGGGCTGATCTCGGGCGAGGTCGGGCGTGGCACCTTCGTGACCGGCAAGACGCCGCAACTGGGCGTGACCGAGATCGGCGTCGCGCATCGTGGCATCAACCTGGCCCTGAACGCGCCGCCCGCGACCGGCGAGACGCAGGATTTCGCGCGCACGATGGCCGAAGTCATCGACGGCGAGGGTCTGCACGCGCTCATGGGCTACCTTCCGCATCAGGGGCTCGAGGCGCACCGGGTCGCCATGGCGGACTGGGTCTCGACCCTCGGCATGGAAGCCGCGCCGCATCGCCTGCACGTGACCCACGGTGCGCAGCATGCGATCGCCATCGCGCTGCGGCTTCTGGCGCGCTCCGGCGCGCCGGTCCTGACCGAGAACCTGCCCTATTCCGGCATCATGTCGCTTGCGCTGATGGAGGGCTACGACCTCCGCGGCGTCTTGATGGACCGACACGGGCTGATCCCCGAGCGTCTCGATGCGGCCTTCCGCGAAAGCGGCCCGGCCGTCCTCTACTGCACGCCGACGCTCCAGGCTGCGACAGGCTCGCTCATGCCGCTGGAGCGGCGCGCCGAGATCGCCGAGATCGTGGCGCATCATGACGGCTGGATCGTCGAGGACGATGCCTACGGGTTCCTTCCGCCCGGCGGGGTCAGGCCGCTTTCGGCGTTTCTGCCCGAACGCAGTGTCTATATCGTCAGCTTCGCCAAGTGCCTGTCACCGAGCCTTCGCGTGGGCGCCATGGTGGCCCCCGAGGGCATGCGGGACCGGATCGTCAACGCCATCCGGTCGACCGGATGGATGGCGAACCCGATCATGGCGGAGGTCACCACCCGGATGATCGAGAACGGCCTCATGGCCCGCCAGGTGCAGGCAAAGCGCGCCGCCGCCGCCGAGCGCACGGAGGTCGCGCGCGCACGCCTCGGTCCGGCGCTCGACCTGATGTCGGACGTACCGGCCTTCCATGTCTGGATGCGCCTGCCGCCCGGCCGCGCGCCCGTGGGCCTGATGGCGCAGGCGGCGCAGGCCGGCATCACCGTGGCCGCACCCACGCCGCTCCAGCCGCTCGACACGATGGGCAACGGGGTCCGCATCTGCCTCGGCGGCGCGCCGGACATCGCCGCCCTCGACGGGGCGCTGGAGACGCTCGGGGACATCCTGCAGGGCACCGAAGCGATGTCTCTGGTCTGAGCGCGTCGCCGCTGGCCTGTCGTTTCGGCGGGGCGTGCGCTTTCACACGGTGGTCCGGCGCGCGAGGCTGCAGACAATCAGGCCTACGCCCTGCGAGACCGCCATGATCGAGGACAGGGCGGCCGATCGGGTGCCGGGCCGGTCGATGCCGTCGTGGATGAACCGCCAAGGACGCGACACCAGGGCGACCGAGACCGCCACGCGCGGAACGTAGATCGTCCGGAACACGTTGATCCCGAGCAGTTTCATCTTGATCGGACGCGCGGGCCGTGCCGGACGCGAACCTCGGGCAGGCCGGCCAGAAACGGGTCGATCACGGTGCACGAGGCGTTGGACGCCCGGGGTGCACGTTGACTGCCATCAGCTGGGGATGACATGGTCCCACGTGATGCAATCCTGTGACATGGGAGAATTGGCCATGAAGAGATTAAACACGCCCGCCGCGCTTGCAGTCGCGATGCTCGCGCTCGCGGCCTGCGTATCCACCGGTACGGGGACGGGTCCAACCGGCAACGCCACGTCCGCCGAGAGAGCCTGCGCGCGCGCGGTGGCCGACCGCCTCGGCGTGGCCAACGCGACCGTGATCGAGCATGTTCCCTATTCGCAGGGCGCCATCACCAATGTCGAGGTCCCGTCCCGCGACGCGCGGTTCATCTGTCACACTGATGCAAGCGGCGCGGTGTTCGAGCTGCTGGAAGTCTGAGACGCGCCGGCAGGGTCCCGCCGCCCGCCCGGCCTCCATCCCGCGAGCGGTGCGCCCCTCAACTGTTGAGATCGAATGCCTGCTGCACTTCGGCCTTGTCGGTCTCGGACCTGGCTTTTGCCAGGACGACCGATCCGCGGCTCAGCACGTAGAACCGGTCGGCAAGGTCGAAGGCGAAATCGAAATACTGCTCCACGAGGATGATCGCCATCTCGCCCTCCTCGCGGAGCTGGCGGATGACCCGCCCGATGAGCTGGATGATGTTCGGCTGGATGCCCTCGGTGGGCTCGTCCATCAGCAACACGCGCGGACGGGCGATGAGCGCGCGCGCGATTGCGAGCTGCTGCTGCTGTCCCCCGGAAAGGTCGCCGCCGCGGCGGTGTTCCATGTCCTTCAGCACGGGGAAGAGGTCGAAGATGCGATCGGGGATGGCGCGGTCGGCCTTTGGCAGGCAGGCGAATCCCGTCTCGAGGTTGTCGCGCACGGTCAGCAGCGGAAAGATCATGCGCCCCTGCGGCACGTAGCCGATGCCCATCTGGGCCAGCCGATGAGGCGGGAGGAGCGGAACATCCTGCCCGTCGAGCATCATCGCGCCCCCCGACCGCGCGTGATTGCCCGAGATGGCCTTCATCAGGGAGGTCTTTCCGACCCCGTTGGTCCCCATCACGCAGGTCACTTCGCCGCGCTCGGCGCGCATGGAGATGCCGTTGAGGATCTGGCTACCGCCGTAGTGAAGCGTGAGGTCGCGGGTTTCCAGCATCTTACCGTCCAAGGTAGACTTCGATCACGCGCTCGTCGCCCATGACATGTTCCAGTGAGCCCTCGGCAAGCACCGACCCTTCGTGGAGCACGGTCACGCGGCAATCGAGTCTGCGCACGAATTCCATGTCATGTTCGACGACCACGACCGCGTGGTTTTTCGCCAGTCGCTTCAGCAGGTCGGCGGTATGGTTGCGCTCCTCCGTCGTCATGCCGGCCGCCGGTTCGTCGACAAGCAGAAGGCGCGGGTCCTGCGCCAGAAGCATCCCGATCTCGAGCCACTGCTTCTGACCGTGGCTGAGGATGCCCGCCTTGCGGTTCAGGTGATCCGACAGGCCGATCTCGGCGGCGATCTCCTCGATCCGCGCGGTGTCCTCGGGGGTGACGCGGTCGAACATCGCGCTGAAGGGACCGCGCGGTTTCTTCAACGAGACGCGCAGGTTTTCGCGCACGGTCTGGTCCTCGAAGACCGTGGGGCGCTGGAACTTGCGCCCGATCCCTTCGCGCGCGATCCTCGCCTCGGACATGGACAGGAGCGAATGCCCCATCTCGCCCCAGCGGACCGTTCCCGCATCGGGCCGGGTCTTGCCGGTGACGATGTCCATGAAGGTGGTCTTGCCCGCGCCGTTCGGGCCGATCACGGCGCGCAGTTCCGGCAGGCCGATGGTGAAGCTGAGATTGTTGATCGCCTTGAACCCGTCGAAGGTGACGGAGACGCCCTGGACCTCCAGAAGGGTGCTCATGTGTCCTCCTTCCGTACGAGATAGTCGAACAGGCCCGCCAGCCCCCTCGGCGCGAAAAGCGTGACCAGCACGAAGCCCAGGCCCAGAAGAACCGGCCACCAGTCGATCCAGTTGATCTCGTAGAACCCGAGGTCCACGTTCGGCGCGCGCCCCGATGTGAACCATGTCGACAGGAGCGATACGGCAGCCGCGCCGATGACCGCGCCGTAAAGGCGCCCGCGGCCCCCGATGGCGACCCAGACCGCGAGGTAGATCGAGGCGATGGGCGCGATCTCGTCGGGATTGATGATGCCGGCCTGCGGGTAATAGAGCGCACCCGCGACGCCGCAGATCATGGCCGACACCGTGAACACCACCAGCTTGTAGACCTCGACGGGGTAGCCGAGGAACCGCACGCGCAACTCGTCGTCGCGGATGCCGCGCACGATGCTGCCGAACTTGCCCGACACGAGCCACGCCGCGCCGACATAGCCCAGCCCCAGCGCGAGCGCGGAGGCCCAGAAGAACCAGACCGAGAGCCGCTCCTGTCCGATCGCATCGGCGCCGGGAATGTTCTGCAGCCCCGACAACCCGTTGTTGCCGCGCAGGCCCGTGTCGTTCTGGAACAGGTAGAGCGAGAGCGCCAGCGTCATCGCCTGCGTCAGGATCGACAGGTAAACGCCCGTCACCCGGCTGCGGAAGGCCAGCCAGCCGAAGACCAGCGCCAGAAGGCCGGGCACGAGCATGACGAGAAGCAGGCTGAGGATGAGGCTGTCCGAGACGGCCCACATCCACGGCCAGTCCTCCGCGCCCACGACCGAGAAGATCTGTAGCGCGGTCGCCTGGCTCACCTCTCCTTCCGTGGGCGGGATGGGGCTTTCGGCAAGGTTGGCGCGGATCACGGCCTCGGTCCGGGCGGTCATCAGCCACATGCCTATCATGTAGCCGCCGAGGCCGAAAAAGGCGAAATGCCCGAGGCTGAGGATGCCGCAATAACCCCAGACGAGGTCCATCGCGAGGGCTGCGAGGCACAGGCACAGCGTCATTCCGAGGATCTTGGTGAAACTGACCGAAACTGCCCCCGTGCCATAGGCCGGGGACAGGAACGTCACGGCAAGCGCCACCAGCGCGAGGACGCCGATGAAGATCGGGACGGAGCGGTTTCGTACGAAGATCGAGTTGCCCATGCGCTCAATCCCCCGCCGCGCGGCCGCGCAGCGCGATGATGCCGCGTGGGCGGAACTGGATGAACAGGATCACGAAGATGATCATGTATGTCTGCGCCGCCAGCGTGTTCGTCGGGTTGAGCCACTCGACGAATTTCTGGAACGCGCCGATGATCGAGGCGCCCACCAGCGTGCCGAAGATGTTGCCGACGCCACCCACGACGACGGTCATGAAACTCTGCACGATGTAGTTGGAGCCCATATCCGGCACGACCTGCGCGAAAAGCCCGATGGCGACCCCCGCGATCCCCGCGATCCCCGAACCGAGGCCGAAGGTCAGCATGTTGATCCGGTCGGGATTGATCCCCATCGACGCGGCCATGGCCGGGTTCTGGGTGACGGCGCGCACCTCGAGCCCCAGCCGCGTGCGGTTGAGGATCAGCCACAGCGCGAAGAAGAAGAGGACCGCCAGAATGAAGATCGCGACGCGGATGGAACTGATGGACACCACGTCGTTCAGCGCGACCGACCCGGCCATCCAGTCCGGCGGCGTCAGCGGCTGGGTCAGCGCCCCGAAGATCAGCCGCACGATCTGCTGCAGCGCGATGGAGATCCCGAAGGTCGCCAGAAGCGTCTCGAGCGGGCGGTGATAGAGCCATCTTATGACCAGCCGCTCCATGGCCACGCCGGCCATGAAGGTGACGATGAAGGCCAGCGGGATCGCGATGGCGAGCGAGGCCGTCTCGTTCGGCACGAGGGTCTGCACGAGGTAGCCCGTATAGGCGCCGATCATGATGAACTCGCCATGGGCCATGTTGATGACCCCCATGACGCCAAAGGTGATGGCAAGCCCGATGGCGGCGAGAAAGTAGATCGAGGCGAGCGATATCCCGTCGAGCGAGAGATCGAGGAACCGGTAGAAGCCGACGCGCGTCTCGATCCCGTCCAGCGTCTCGCGCGCGGTCGAGGTGACGGCGGCGCTGCGCTCGTTGTAGACCTCGAAGAACACGAACCGGCCGAGGCTTTGGGCGATATCGGCCTCGGTCGGCGCGGGCGGGGCGATCCCGGCCTCGACCAGTGCGGCATAGGCCCGGTCGCGTGCGCTTTCGGTGTTCAGGGTTGCCACGGGGACGCCGCCGACTTCGCCATCCACGATGTTCGCGGCAAGGGTGGCCACCTGATCGGATCGCGGGATCAGGGCGGGGGCGAGCCCGTCGGCCACCAGCATGTCATAGGCGTCCGCGACGCTCAGCAGGTCGCTGCCGGGGCTGAGTTCGCGGGCTATGTTCGCGTTCTCGGGCAGGGTCTCGGCAAACTCCGTCCGCGTCGTCAGGAGCGGGTTCAGTGTTCTGCGCGCGGTCAGGCTGATGTTGCCCGCAAGGCTTCGGATCGCCTCGACGCGGGGGGCATCGTCGTCCGAAAAGGCGATGACGAGCGCCGGCAACAAAAGCTCGGCCCGTTCGAGCACGTCCGGGTCGGTCTCGGTCGCGACCAGGTCTTCGAGAGCCGCAAGGTGCCGCTCCTCGGGGTCGTCTTCGATGGCGTCGAGCGCTCCAAGGCGCACCGCGGGATCGTCGGAGGCGAGTTGGAAGCCGACCAGAGTGGCGCCGATCACGGACTGTACGCCGCGATTGGGCCTGAGCTGGCGGACCTCGCGGCTGGTGGCGGTGCCGAGCCCCTCGCCGCTGGTGATGTCGATGAGCGTCAGGGCATCGGCGTCGGGGTCCTCCACGTAGACGAAAAGACCGTCGCTTTCGCGCTGGTAGAGCGCGCGCGCCTGCCACGCGGTCAGGAACGCCGGCACCTCGGGCAACCGGCTGTCCACCAGGATGTCCAGAACCTCCTGCACCGTGCGGCGGGAGGCGTTTGCGACAAGCTCGGAATTGTCCTGCAGGATGGACTGAAGGTCTGGGCCGTCCGTTTGCTGCGCATGGGTCGGCAGCGGAGCGGTGAGGCTCAGGAAGACGCCGGCAAGCGCGGCGAGTGCGATGCGTATCATTATGCGTGCTGCCCCGGGGCGCGCGGGGACGGGCGGATCCGGGTCCGCCCGTCGCCCGTCAGGTTTTGTCAGTAGTTGGACTGAAGCTGCACGCAGGTCTCGGTCTCGGTGTTGTACATGCCGCAGCCGAGGCCGGGCCAATCCGAGACGAGCACGGCGGAGTCCTCGAGGAAATCGGTCCATGCGTCGCCGGGGACGGGGTCGGTCTGGCTGACGATGTCGAACTGCCCGTCCGCCCGGATCTCGCCGATCAGCACCGGCTTGGTCAGGTGATGGTTGGGCAGCATCTCGGCCATGCCGCCGGTCAGGTTGGGAACCTGCAGGCCGTACATCGCCGCGCGCACCGCGTCGGGTTCGGTCGTGCCCGCCGCTTCGACGGCCGCGACCCACATCTGGAAACCGATGTAATGGGCTTCCATCGGGTCGTTGGTCACCCGCGTGTCGTCGCCGGTGAATTCGTGCCATGCCGCGATGAACGCCTCGTTCTCGGGCGTATCGGCGGACATGAAGTAGTTCCACGCCGCGAGGTGCCCCACGAGCGGCTCGGTATCGAGGCCCGAAAGCTCCTCCTCGCCGACGGAGAAGGCGACGACGGGGATGTCGTCGGCCGTCACGCCTTGCGCGATCAGCTCGTTGTAGAAGCCCACGTTGGCGTCGCCGTTGATCGTGGAGATCACGCCGACCTGTTCACCCGTGGCACCCAGGGCGACCACGTCCGACACGATCGAGGACCAGTCGGAATGGCCGAAGGGCGTGTAGTTGACGAAGATGTTTTCCTGCGGGATTCCCGCGTCCAGAAGGTACTGCTCGAGGATGCGGTTCGTGGTGCGCGGATAGACGTAGTCCGTGCCCAGAAGCGCGAAGGATTCGACGCCCAGTTCCTCGATGAAATAGTCGACCGCCGGGATCGCCTGCTGGTTCGGCGCGGCACCGGTGTAGAACACGTTGAGAGAGCTTTCCTCGCCCTCGTACTGGACCGGGTAGAAGACGATGCCGCCCAGTTCCTCGACGACCGGCAGGATGGCCTTGCGGCTGGTGGAGGTCCAGCAGCAGAAGATGACATCGACCTCGTCGACGGTCAGAAGCTCACGCGTGCGCTCGGCGAAGGTGGGCCAGTCCGAGGCGCCGTCGACCACGACGGGCACCAGTTCCTGCCCGAGCAGGCCGCCGGCCGCGTTCTGCTGTTCGATCAGCATCAGCATCACGTCGCGCAAGGTCGTTTCCGAAATCGCCATCGTCCCGGTGGTGGAATGCAGAACGCCTACCTTGATTTCGGCATTGGCAGCCGTCACGGACAGCGCGGCGACGGCGCTGGCGAGAAGCAGTTTTTTTCATGAGAATCCCCTTGGCAGTCCTCGTGCATTTTGCACGTGCAGCATGAACAATGCCGATTGACGTGGTGTTGTCTGCCGTTAATTCTGCGGCGCCGTGATGCAGTTTTTGCACCACCTGCGGGATCGCGCATGAAACATCTGAAGATCTACACGGCGATACGGCTGATCCAGCGGCAGGGATCGATCCGGAAGGCCGCCGATTTGCTTGCCGTCTCCCCCTCCGCGCTCAATCGTTCGATCCAGACCTTCGAGGATGCGGTCGGTTTCAGCATCTTCGAACGCATCCCGGCCGGTGTCCGACTGACCTCCGCCGGCGAACTTCTGCTCGATGTGGTCGAACGGCACCTTGTCGAGTTCGGGGAGCTTCAGCGGCAATTGGGCAACCTGCGCGACGGGCACATGGGCACACTGTGTGTCGGCATCGGCGATGACATCTCCGCCGGGCTTCCCCTGCTGGCGATGCGCGATCTCGAGACCGAAATGCCCGGCGTTTCCGTCAACGTCTCCTGCGGAGACGTGATGCGCCAGTTGCGGCAAAGAGAGATCGATCTGGCCATCGTCACCAACCCCGAGACGGACCGGTCCGTAGAGGTGCTTGCAGCCCAGAACGTGCGCCTCGCGGCGTTCGCCACGCCCGACTGGGTCGGGACCGGCGGCCAGGTCGGGCTTTGGGACCTGTCGCCCGGTCGCCTCGTGCTGCCGCCCGAGGGCACCGGGTCGCGCACGGCGATCAGCCACGCGTTTCGACGCCATGCGCTCGAAGAGGGCACCGTGACCAGCGTCGTTGCAGCGCAGCTGGGTCAGGCCATCGCGCATGGCCCGCGGACCTGCATCTTTCCGCGCACGGTCTTCGATGGCCCCGGTTCTCCGGCCGCGCTCGATCCGCTTGAGCTGGATATCGGATCCGTTCAGATCAGCGTCCTGCGCCTCTCGGGCGTGCCGCTGTCGAGACCGTCGCAATGCCTGCTGAGGTCCATGGAAAGCCGCTTGAACGCCGCCACGTGACGGCGCGTTCCGCGCGGTGCCATCCGGGCGTGGAGCTCGCGATCTGCGATCGCGACGCGGCATGCGCGGGCGTCGTGGCCGGCGCCTGCCACGACGCCACCGACCTGCGGCGTCTCCCGGTCGATCCCGCGATGGATCGTCTGCCGGGCAGGTGGGCGGCCGGATGAGGCGGACCGGAGCCTTGACATGTGTCGGCACCGGTTGCACTGTAGTTTGAACAAACTGTTCTATAATGAACATTCGATGTGAAACTCTTGTCTGGGCACCAGGCTGCAGGGACGATCCGATGTGCCGATCTTCGCAAGCATTGCGATGCCACGATGACTGAGCCGATACCCGGGGTGTCGGGTGATCTCGCCCATATCGCGCGGCCGGGGCCGGGGCCCGTTGTCGTGTTCCTGCATGGTATCGGGTCCAACGCGACCTCCTTCGCGCCGCTCTTCGACGTCCTGCCCGCCGACCTGAGCCTGCTTGCGTGGAATGCGCCGGGCTATTCGGGTTCGTCGCCACTGGCCGGGGACTGGCCGATGGCCGGCGACTACGCGGACAGGCTGGCGGAGTTGCTGGACCGGCTTGGCCATGGCGCGGTGCATATCGTGGGGCATTCGCTTGGAACGCTGATCGCGGCTGCCTTCGCGCGCCGGTTCCCGGACCGGGTACAAAGCCTCACGCTGGCCGCCGCCGCGAAGGGCTACGGCGTGCCGCGCGGTGGGGCGCTGCCCGACGGGGTGCAGGCCCGCCTGAGCGATCTCGCGCGGCTCGGCCCCGCCGCCTTCGCCAATGCGCGCGCCGCCAATCTCGTGCATGATCCGGAGGGTCACCCCGAGATCGTAAAAAGCGTCGAGGCCGCGATGGCGCAGGTCAACCCCGACGGCTACGCCCAGGCGGCGCGGATGCTTGCGTCGGGCGATCTGCCCGGCGATCTGGCCCATGTCGCGACGCGCCCCGGCTTCATCATCGGCGCGCAGGACCGGGTGACGCCCATGGCGCAGACCATGGCCGCCGCCGACGCGTGGGAAGCGGCAATGGGCACGCGTCCCACCGTCACCGAGATCGACCGGGCCGGGCATGCGGTGTACCTGCAACGTCCCCACGCGTTCTGCGCCGCCCTGCTGGATCACATGGGCCTGGCCGCCGCCCGAAACCCCGAGGGAGCTTGAGATGACCGAAGACCTCAGACTGGACCACCTGCGCGGCATCGTGATGCGCGCGCCCGGGATCACAGCGACGACGCCGTTCTACACCGATCAATGGGGCCTGCACGTGGCCCATGAGGGCGACGGGATCACCTATCTGCGCGGCACCGGGGACCAGCCTTTCATCTACGGGCTCAAGGATGACGCGACCTATGGCATCGAGTACATCCATTTCGGCATGCCGGACCGCGATGGCGTCGACGCGCTCTACCGACAGCTTTCCGAAAAGGGCGCGGACCTGCGCGGCGCGCCGGCGGCGTACGACGGCCCCATCGGCGGCTACGGCTTCGAGGTGGTCGACCCGGATAACCGGCGCCTGCGCATCACCGCCGACATCGCCCTGCGCGACGCCGACGACGTCCACGCCTATCCCCGCAAGATCAGCCATGTCGTGCTGAACACGCCCGACATGGACGGTGTGCAACAGTGGTACGAGGAGATGCTGGGTTTCCGCACCAGCGACTACTCCGCCGACCAGATGGTGTTCCTGCGCATCGGCAGCGACCACCACGCCATCGCGCTGGTGCGCGCGCAATATGCGTCGGTCAACCATGTCGCCTTCGAGATGCCGGGCATCGACAGTTTCATGCGCGGTATCGGCCGCATGAAGCAGCAGGGACAGGTGCCAAGCTGGGGGCCGGGGCGGCATGGGCCGGGCAACAACCCCTTCGCCTATTTCGTGTCCCCGTCCGGCTTCGTGATCGAGTTCACCTCGGAGGTGCAGCAGATCGACGAGGAGACGCACGAACCCAAGGTCTGGTCGCGCACCGACCCCGAGGCGATGGACCAGTGGATGACGGCAGGGCCGCCGACACCGGCGCAACGCGCGGTCATGGCCGGGCGGCCCGATCCCGGCTTTCCGAAGGAAGGCTGAAGGATGGACCTCGGGCTGACCGACCGTTGCGTCGTGGTCACCGGCGGCAGTTCCGGGATCGGGCTGGCGGCCGTGCGCATCTTGCTGAAGGACGGCGCGCGGGTGGCGTTCTGCGCCCGTGGCGCGGAGCGGCTGGAGGCCGTCGCGGCGGAACTGGGAGACGCATACGGCCCGGACAGGGTTCTGGCGCGGGCGTTTTCGGTGCTGGACCCTGAGGCGGTCGCGGGCTTCGCCGAGGAGGTCGGGCAGCGCTTCGGCGGCTGCGACGCGCTTGTCACCAATGCCGGGCAGGGGCGCGTCTCGACCTATGCCGACACCAGCGACGCCGACTGGCGCGAGGAGCTGGAGCTGAAATTCTTCAGCCAGCTGCACCCGATCCGCGCCTTCGAAGCGATGCTGCGCGCAAGCGGGCAGGGCGCGATCGTCGCGGTGAATTCGCTTCTGGCGTTGCAGCCCGAGCCGCACATGGTCTGCACCTCCGCCGCGCGGGCGGGCGTACAGAACCTGCTGAAATCGCTGGCCACCGAACTCGCGCCCGACATTCGCGTCAACTCGATCCTTCTGGGTCTCGTGGACAGCGCTCAATGGCAACGCCGCTACGAGGCGCGCGAGGACAAGGCCCAGAGCCGCGAGGACTGGTTCGCCGCGCTGGCAAGGGCCAAGAAGATCCCCCTCGGCCGGCTCGGCCAGCCCGAGGAGCCCGCCCGCGCGATCGCGTTCCTTGCCTCGCCCGCGTCCAGCTACATCACCGGTGCCAAGCTCGAAATCTCGGGCGGCGTGTCGCGCTTTGCCTGATCCCCGTTTCCGAAGACCCTGACGAAAGACCCAAGCCCCATGCCCCAGACCGTTGGCCACCAGATCGCCGAGGCGCTTGCCGATGCGGGCGTCACCACCATGTTCGGCGTGATCTCGATCCACAACATGCCGATCCTCGACGCGGTGGCCGAACAGGGGCGCATCCGTTTCGTCCCCGCACGCGGCGAGGCCGGGGCGATGAACATGGCCGACGCCTTTTCGCGCGTCTCGGGGCAACTGGGCGTGGCGCTGACCTCGACCGGGACGGCGGCGGGCAATGCCGCGGGCGCGCAGGCCGAGGCGCTGACCGCCGGTAGCCGGGTGCTGCACCTGACCACGCAGATCGACCGCCCCTGGATGGACCGCGACCGCGCCGCGATCCACGATGTGCCCAAGCAGCCCGAGATGCTGCGCGGCGTGTCCAAGGCGGTGTTCCGCATCTGGGACGAGATGGGGGTTCTTGGCACGCTCTCGGCCGCGATCCGCGCGGCGATGACGCCGCCCACGGGTCCGGTCAGCCTCGAGGTGCCCGTCGACGTGCAGCGCATCCCCGCAGTGCCGGGATTGCGCCTGACCCCACCGCGCCCGGCTCTGCCGCCGGTGGAGGAGGCCGCCCTCGACGCGCTGGCCGAACGGGTGACATCCGCGAAACGGCCGATGCTCTGGCTCGGTGGCGGCGCGCGGGGCGCCGGGGCCGAGGCGTCGGAGCTGGTCGAACGCGGCTTCGGCGCGGTCACGTCCACGCAAGGGCGCGCGGTGGTTCCCGAAACCCACAAGGGCACGCTCGGGGCCTTCAACATGACCCCCGAGGCCGAGGCGCTCTATCGCGGCTGCGACCTGATGATCGTCGTGGGCTCGCGGCTGCGGGGCAACGAGACGCGCAACAACAAGATGCCGCTGCCGCGCCCGCTGTTCCAGATCGACGTGGAGCCTGCGCAGGGCGGGCGCAACTACCCGGTCGACGGGTTCCTGTGCGGCGACGCGGCGGCGACGCTGCGGGCGCTTCTGGACCGTCTTCCCGACAGGCTGCAGACCGACCCGCAGCTGCATTACGACATCGCCGTGGCCCGCGCGAAATCGGAAGGCGCGCTGCGCGCGCGCCTCGGGCCCTATCAGGTGGTCGCCGATCATCTGCTGGCGGTGGTGCCGCAGGGCGGTCACCCATGGGTGCGGGACGTGACGATCTCGAACTCCACCTTCGGCAACCGCTACGTCCAGATCGCGGCGCCGCATCTTGGCGTCCACGCCCTGGGCGGCGGCATCGGGCAGGGGATCGCCATGGCCATCGGGGCGGCGGCGGGATCCGAGGCGCGCACCATCGCGCTGGTGGGCGACGGCGGGGCGCAGCTTGGCCTTGCCGAGCTGATCACGGCGGTCGACGCGGACCTGCCGATCACCTTCGTGCTGATGAACGACGCGGCCTATGGCGTGATCGAGAACATCCAGGACGCGCAATACGACGGGCGCAGGCATTATTCCAAGCTCAAGACGCCCGATTTCCGGCTGCTGTGCCAGTCCATCGACATGCCCCATGCCCGCGTCGCGCGGATCGAGGATTTCCCGCAGGCGCTGGACGCGACCCTCGGGCGGACCGGCCCCGCGGTCGTGGAGGTCGACATGGTGTCCATCGGTCCCTTCGCGGAATCCTTCGCCGGACCGCCGGCCGGGGCGGCGGGCGGCAAGTCATGAGCCTCGGTCACGTCGCGATCATCGGGTTCGGGGCGATCGCCCGCGACCTGATCGACATCCTCGCTGCGCAGGAACGCGCGCCCGAGCACGTCTCCGTGCTGGTGCGCCCAGGCCGCGAGGCGGAGGTTCGCGCGGCGCTTGGCGGGACGGCATCGGTGACATCGTCGCTGGACAGCGTGCTGGCGGCGCGCCCCGACGTGGTCGTCGAATGCGCCGGACACGGTGCGGTGGCGGCCTTCGGGGCGGCGGTGCTGGCCGGCGGCACGGACCTGATCGTGGCCTCGGTCGGGGCCCTGGCGGAGGCGGAGCTCGCCGCCGGGCTGGACACCGCCGCGCGGGCCTCGGGGGCGCAATGCCTCGTGCCCGCCGGGGCCATCGGCGGCATCGACGCACTTGGCGCGGCGCGTCTCTCGGGGCTGATCTCGGTCGATTACACCGGCACCAAGCCGCCGGGCGCCTGGGCCGGCACGCCGGCCGAGGAGGTGACCGACCTTGCCGCGCTCACCGCGCCCTTCACCTTCTTCGAGGGCAGCGCGCGGGAGGCGGCGCAGAGCTATCCCAAGAACGCCAATGTCGCCGCGACGCTGGCTCTGGCGGGGCTGGGCATGGACAGAACGCGTGTCCGCCTCGTCGCCGACCCCGGCACGACCGAGAACACACACGCCTTCCGCGTCACCTCGCAGGCGCTGGAGTTTTCCATGCAACTGGTGGGCAAGCCGTCGCCGCGAAACCCCAAGACGTCCCGATCCACCGTTTACAGCATCGCGCGCGCCGTCGTGAACCGGCGCGCCGCGATCGCCATCTGAGGGTACCATGGAGCAGACATTTCGCGACGACCTGATCTTTGTCGGAGGCCATTGGCAAAAAGGGCGCGGCGCGCCGATCACCTCGCAATTCGCCGCCGAGGGCAGCGTCAACACAACGCTGAGCGGTGCGGCGGCGGAGGATGTGGAGCTTGCCATCGCCCGCGCGCGCGACGCGCAACCGGGATGGGGGGCGCTCAAGCCCCATGAACGCGCCACGGTGCTCTACCGCATATCCGAGGGCATCGCCGCCAATATCGACCGCATCGCCTGGGTACAAAGCCGCGACACCTCCAAGACCCTGGCCGAAACCCGCGCGCTGGCGACCTCGGCTGCGGGCACCTTCCGGTATTTCGCGGCCGTGGCGGAAACCTCGGACGACCTGCTGACGGTGCCGCGCGGCGACTATACCACGGCTTCGATCCACGAGCCGCTGGGGCTGGTGGCGGCGATCACGCCGTGGAATTCGCCCATCGCGTCCGACGCCCAGAAGGTCGCGCCGGCCCTTGCCGCGGGCAACGCCGTCTTGCTGAAACCGGCCAGCTGGTCGCCGCTGGTCAGCCTCGAACTGGCGCGCATCGCCGAGGAAGCGGGACTGCCGCAAGGGCTTTTGTCGGTCCTGCCGGGCTCGGGCCGCGAGGTGGGCAACGCGCTGGTCGAGCATCGCGACATCGCCAAGGTCTCGTTCACCGGCGGCACGGCGACGGGGCGCAGGCTGGCCCATGCGGCGGCGGAAAAGCTGATGCCGGTCTCGCTGGAACTGGGCGGCAAGTCACCGACGATCGTGTTCGAGGATTGCGATGTCGATCTGGCGATCGCGGGGATCCTCTTCGGCATCTTCTCGTCCTCGGGGCAAAGCTGCATCGCGGGGTCGCGCCTGTTCGTGCAGCGCAGCATGTACGAGGCCTTCGTCGCGCGGCTGGTCGACGCGACGCGGGCGCTGGTGGTCGGCCATCCTTTCGACGCGGCGACGCAGGTGTCCTCGCTGGTTCATCCCGAGCATCGCGAAGCCGTGGAACGCTACGTGGCGCTGGCCCGGGACGAGGGCGGCACGATCCTGTGCGGCGGTACGCGGCCCGAGGCGGCAGCGCTGCAATCGGGTGCCTATTACATGCCCACGATCATCGCCGGGCTCGACAACACCGCGCGCACTTGCCGGGAGGAGATATTCGGCCCCGTGCTGGTCGTGATGCCCTTCGAGGACGAGGCCGACGTGATCGCGCAGGGCAATGACAACGACTATGGCCTCGCCTGCGGCATCTGGTCGACCGACCACCGCCGCTGCCGGCGCATCGCGGCCGCCATCCGGGCCGGCACGGTCTGGATCAACACCTACAAGCAGTTCTCGATCTCGACGCCCTTCGGCGGCGATGGCGAAAGCGGGATCGGACGCGAGAAAGGGCGCGCGGGTCTGCGCGCCTACCAGCGGCAGAAGTCGATCTACGAGGACATGTCCGGCCAGCCGCATCCCTGGGCCAGATGGCCCTAGCGCGCGGTGTGACCCAGCGCGGCCGAGGCCCTGCGCGCGGCCGAGGTGACCGCGTCGATCAGGGCCGGGTCGCGGCCTTCGGGACCGGCGGCGAAGCGCGCCTCGGGGCCGGACACGTTGATGCCGCCCACGACCTGCCCGGTATGATCGAAGACCGCCGCCGCGCAGGACCCGATGCCCGCCTCGAAATTCCCCTGGCTCCAGGCGAAGCCCTCGGCCTTGTCGTGGCGGGCCTGCGCGATGATCTCCTCGATCGTCCGCGGCGTCTTGTCGGTCGCCGTCTGGGGTGGATCGCCGGAAAAGATCTGCCGCAGCTGCGTCTCGGAGCATTCCGCGAGGATCGCGCGTCCGATCGACGAGGCGTGGGCCGCCAGCCGCGATCCGGTGCGCACGTTGCTGACGAGATGGGAATTGGGCGCCTCGCGCCCGAGATAGATGATGTCGCGCCCGTCCAGCACCCCCAGATGCGCCGACATGCCGGTTTCAAGGCACAGTTCCCGCAGGATCGGCTGGCAGATCTGCACGATGTCCCGCCCCTGGATGGCCTGCGCGCCGAGGCTGACCATCCCGGCGCCCAGCCGGTAGCCGCCGCCGTCGCCCAGTTCCTCGATCATGCGGTGTTCCAGAAGGGTATGGATCAGGCGGATCAGGGTCGTGCGGTTAATCCCCAGATCGCGCGACACGGTGGACAGGTTCCGCGCCCGCTGCCCTTCGCCGATGTAATGCAGAAGCTTCAGCGCCCGCTCCACCGGGGGCACGGAGTAGGGGGTCTGGGATGGCGTGTCGCCCATGGGGATCTGTCCTGTCGTTCAGGTCTGCGCGGGGTGCTGCGTGCCGGAGCCGCGCGGCGGAAAACTGTTGACCGCACGGGTCCTCATAACCTACGTTTGAACATATAGTTCAATATAGAACACCCGGCAAGACCAAAGGGGACAAAGTGGCGCTTTCAATCGGCATATGCGGGGGTGGCATCGGCGGTCTTTGCGCCGCCATCGCGCTGCATCAGGCTGGTCACGACGTGCAGGTCTTCGAAAAGGCGCGGGCCTTCAACCGGGTCGGGGCCGATGTCAACCTGACGCCGAACGCCGTCTTCGCTCTCGACCAGCTGGGCGTCGGCCCCTACCTGCGCGACAGCGCGGCGCGCCCCAGCTTTCGCATCAGCCGGGACGGCGTCAGCGGCGAGGAGACCTCCCGCCTGCCGATGAGTGCGGCGGCGGAGGAGAAATACGGCGCGCCGCAACTGACGATCCACCGCGCCGATCTGCTGGACGCCCTGCGCGCGCGCCTGCCCGAGGACAGGCTGCGCCTTGGAATGGGGTCGGTCTCGCTGGAGCTTGGCGCGGGGCAGGCGACGCTGGGTTTTGCCGATGGCACGCGCGGGGCCTTCGACGTGGTGATCGGCGCGGACGGCATCCACTCGGTCGTGCGCACCGCGCTCTGGGGCGAGGATCATCCGCGCTACACCGGCATGGTGTCCTATCGCGGCACGTTCCCCAGCGACAGGGCCGCGGGGCTTCCCGACACCGACGCCTTCACCAAGTGGTGGGGCGAGGTGCCCGAAAAGCAGATCGTGACCTTCCCGCTGACCGGGGGGCGGGAAATCTTCGTCTTCGCCACCCTGCCGCAGGAGGATTGGTCCGAGGAAGGCTGGACGCTGCCCGGCGATGCCGAGGATCTGCGCCGTGCCTATGCCAATTTCCACGGCGACGCCCGCAAGCTGCTGGACTCGCTGGACGATGTCACGCGATCGGCGCTGCATGTGCGCGATCCGATGCCGCAATGGGCCAAGGGGCGCGCGACGCTTCTGGGCGACGCGGCGCATCCGATGGTGCCCTTCATGGCGCAGGGCGCCTGCATGGCCATCGAGGATGCGGTGGTGCTGGCCCGCGCCCTCGCAAGCGCAGACCGCACCGACGATATAGAGGCCGCGCTCGCGCGCTACGAAACGGAACGCAAGCCCCGCACCGCGCGGGTCCAGGAAAGCTCGCTTGCCAATGACTGGCTCAAGAAGGCCGGCAACGCGGATTGGGTCTATGGCTACAACGCCTGGACCACGCCGCTCGATCAGTCCACTCACAACGGGAGTTCCCATGAAACACGTGTTTAGCACCGCCTTGCTTGCCGCCGGCGTTGCCGCAGCCGCCGCCCCGGCCTTTGCCGATCCGGTCCAGATCAACGCCGTGACGCTGGCGCCCCGGTCGGTCTACATCACCGAGCCCTTCGCCCAGTTCGTCGAGGAAGTGAACGAACGCTTCGAAGGCGAGATCGAGATCAACTGGCGGGGCGGCCCGGAGGTCATGCCGCCCTTCGGTCAGGCCGAGGGCGTGCGCAACGGCGCAATGGGCATGACCTATACCAGCCCCAGCTACTACCAGGGCCTGGTGCCGACCTCGGGCACGATGAACCTGTCCTTCCTGAACTACGAAGAGATCGCGGCCACCGATTACCACGAGCGGATGACCGAGCTGCACGCCGAACAGGATCTCGCGTTCATCGGCGAAATCCCGGCCACGCAGCTGAATTTCCAGATCTACATGGCCGACGAGGTCACCGGCCTCGCCGACCTGGAAGGCAAGCGCATCCGCGTCTTCCCGACGCTTCTGCCGTTGGCCCAGGCGCTCGGCGCCGAGCCCATCGTCCTGCCGATGGAGGAAATCTACACCGCGCTGGAACGCGGCACCATCGACGGGTTCATGCAGGGCCCGCTGGGTCAGGCGGCGCAGTTCGAGGGGCTGGTGGAGACGGTCGTTCAGCCCGGCGTCTACCGCGCGGGTTTCCCGGTTCTGATGAACATGGACCTGTTCAACGAGATGTCGCCCGACCTGCAGGAGCGGTTCGTCACCTTCCTGCGCGAGGATTTCGCCCCCCGGATGGACGATATCTGGGCCGAGGACATCGCGACCGAACGGGCCGCGCAGGAAGCGGCCGGGTTCAACTACCTCATGCTGCCCGAGGACGAGGCCGCGCAGTATGAGGCCATGGCCATGGATGCGGCATGGGGCATGACGGCGGAAAACGCGGGCGCCGAGATCGCGGCCGAGCTTCGCGAGATGCTGGACCGCTGACGGCCTGATGTGACGCGCGAAACGGCGGGGTCGGGCGTGCTCCGACCCCGCCCATTGTCAAGAACGGAAGGCAGAAGGTGGACCGCACCCTGACCCAGCTGAGGCGCGTGTTCAGCCGCCTGAACCTGTTCTGTGCCGTGATCGGGGCGGTGCTCCTGTCCATGATCGCGGCGATCATCTGTTTCGAGGTCGTCATCCGCTGGCTCGGCGGCGCGTCCCAGATCTGGGTGATCGAGGTCAGCGAATACGCGCTCCTGTTCATCACCTTCCTCGGTGCGCCGTACCTTCTGGAAAAGAACCTGCACGTGGTCATGGATCTGGTCCATGACAGCCTGCCGCACGGCTGGCGCCTGATCCTGCAACTCATGAATGCGACCATCGGGTTCGTTCTGTGCGCGCTGCTGACCGTCGTCGGCGTCAGCGTGGTGATCGAGCAATACGACCTGGGCGTCCGGCTGGTGACGGTGATGCGTCCGCAAAGCTGGTGGATCACCGCGGCCCTGCCGGTGGGCATGGCCCTGATGGCCGTCCAGTTCCTCGACCAGATCATCCGCACCCTGCGTGGCGAGGCGATCTGAGCGATGGAATGGTATGTCACGCTCACCATCGTTCTGGTCCCGCTGTTCGCGCTGATGCTGGCGGGCCTGCCGGTCGCCTTCGCCTTTCTCGCCATCAACCTCGTGGGATCCTACATCCTGATGGGCGGCTTTTCCGGCGTCGAGCAACTGGTCCTGAACACCGTCGGCTCCGTGACCAGTTTCACGCTGATCCCCATCGCGCTGTTCATGATCATGGGCGAGGCGATGTTCCGCTCCGGCATCGCCATCGACCTCATGGACACGCTCGACAAGTGGTTCGGCAAGCTGCGCGGGCGGCTGGCGCTGATGGCCGTGGGCGGGGGCGTCCTGTTCTCGACCCTCACGGGAAACTCCATGGGCTCCATCGCTCTTCTGGGATCGTCGCTGACGCCCGAGATGGAACGGCGCGGCTATGCGAAACCGATGTCGCTCGGGCCCATCCTCGGATCCTCGGGCCTTGCGATCATGATCCCGCCGTCATCGCTGGCGGTGGTTCTGGGCGTGATCGGCGATATCTCGATCGGACGCATCCTGATCGGCATCATCGTGCCGGGGCTCTTGATGGCGTTGCTCTACGTCCTCTACATCCTCGGCCGCTGCCACCTGCAGCCGCATCTCGCGCCGTCCTTCGATGTTCCGAAGGTCAGCCTGGGCGAAAAGCTGACGGCCACCACCGTCAACATCCTGCCGCTGTCGGTGATCGTCTTCTCGGTCGTGGGCGTCATCTTCCTGGGCATCGCCACCCCCAGCGAGGCCGCCGCGACGGGGGCTTTCGCCACGCTGCTGCTGGCCGCACTGCGCCGCCGCCTGACGCCCAAGGTCTTTGGCGACACGATGTTCTCGAGCGCCAACATCTCGGTCATGGTGCTGCTGATCGTGTCGGGTGCCGTCACCTTCTCGCAGCTTCTGGCCTTCACGGGGGCCACCTTCGGGATGGTCGATGCGGTCCTGAGCCTCGACATCTCGGACGACGCGATCGTCTTCATGATGATCATGCTGGTGGTCTTCATGGGGATGTTCATGGGGCCGTTGCCGATCATGCTGATCACGCTGCCGATCTTCGTGCCCATCGTGCAGCAGTTCGGCATGGACCCGATCTGGTTCGCCGCCCTGTTCCTCGTGGCGATCGAGACCGGGGCGACATCGCCTCCGTTCGGGGCGGCGCTGTTCGTGATGAAGGCCGTGGCCCCCAAGGGCACGACGATGGGCGACATCTACCGGGCGGCGATCCCCTTCATCCTGCTCGACCTGCTGGCGATCCTGCTGATCTTCTTCATCCCCGAACTGGTGACCTATCCGGTCGACCTGATGTTCAGATGAGCCGCCCGAATTTCCTTGTCATCATGACAGATCAGCAGCGTGCCGATCACCTTGGCTGCTACGGCAACGGCATCCTGCGCACGCCGCGGATCGATGCGCTGGCCGCGCGGGGCACGCGGTTCGATCGTTTCTACGTCGCCAATCCGATCTGCCAGCCCAACCGCGCCGCACTGGCCACGGGGCAGCTGACCTCGGTCAACGGCTGCCGCCAGAACGGTATTCCCCTTGGCCTCGACTGCACGACCTATGCCGATGTGCTGCGTGCGGCGGGCTATCGCACGGGGCTGGTGGGCAAGGCGCATTTCCAGAACGTCTCGCCCGTTCCGGCGCGGCCGCCAGCCCCGGCCGGGCAAGGCGAGGCCCCGCCCGAGCCCTTCAATCTGGCGCGCAGAGGCCAACGGCGCGGGCCGGAGTATGAACACGAGATCCGCACCCGCTGGATCGACGACCCGGACCGCGGCGTGCCGCTTCCCTATTACGGGTTCGATCATCTGCGCCTGTGCATCGGCCATGGCGATCAGGTGGAGGGGCATTACACGGGCTGGCTGCGGGACCGGCTGGACGGCGCGCCCGATCCGCGCGGACGCGCCGCGTCGGCTGGCAACGCGCCCGGCGCCGCGCCCCAGATGTGGCGGACGGCGGTGCCCGAGGCGCTTTATCCCACCGCCTATGTCGGCGAAGAGGCCTGCCAATTCCTGCAAGACCCAAGCGACGATCCGTTTCTGCTGCTGGCCTCCTTCCCCGATCCGCACCATCCCTTCACGCCGCCGGGGCATTATTTCGACATGTATGACCCGGCGGATATTCCGCTCCCCGACAGCTTCGACCATCCGACCTCGGCCCGGACGGACCTGCCGCGCCACATCCGGCGTGTCTACGAGATCGGCGCGGAAAACCCCGACGCCTACTGGCCCTTTCACGGCGACGCGGAGGCGACGCGCCGGATGATTGCACTGAACTACGGAGCGATCACCATGATCGACGACTGGGTCGGGCGGATCCTCGACGCGCTGGAACAAGCCGGCAAGGCGGAGAACACGGTCGTCGTCTTCATGTCGGATCACGGCGATTACATGGGCGATCACGGCACGGTCCTGAAACACGGGCTTCACAGCCACGGGCTGATCCGCGTGCCGTTGATCTGGGCCGATCCGAGGCGGGCGGGCGCATCCGTGTCGTCGCGGCAGGGCAGCGCCATCGACTTCGCCCCGACGCTGCTGCAAAGCGCCGGGATCGCATGCCCCGTCGGCATGCAGGGGCGCGACCTGCTGGCCGAGGACGCCGCCGAACTGCCCGTCCTGATCGAGGATGCGGGCCTTGCCTTCGCCAGCGACGACGGCCGCACCGCCAGCCGCACGCTGGTCCATGACGGCTGGCGGATGACGGTGTTCGAGGGTTCCGATCTGGGGGAGCTTTACGACCTCGGCGCCGATCCGTCCGAGCTGTCGAACCTCTGGGCCGATCCTGCCTTCGCGGCGCGCAAGGCGGACCTGATGCAGCAGCTCGTCCTGCGCCAGATCGCGCTGAGGGACACATCCCTGCAGCCCACGCATCAGGCCTAGACCGATGCCGCAGCGCCCCATGGACATACTGATCGTGGGCGGCGGGATCGCCGGCTGCTGCGCCGCCATCGCGCTGACGCAGACCGGCCACCGGGTCCGGATCGTCGAGAAGCAGGAGGCGTGGCGGTTCCAGAGCTCGGGCATCTTCGTTTATGCCAACGGTCTGGAAAGCCTCGGGAAAATCGGCCTGCTGGAGGATATCCTCGCCGCTGGGTTCCTCGTGCCCGAAGGACGCAACGCCTATTACGATCACGTCGGGCAGCCGATCGTCGAGACCCGCTATCCCACCGCCGACGCGGGCCGGATCCCCGCGATCCTCGGGATCAAGCGGGCCGAGATGCACCGCGTCATGGCAAGTCGCGTGGCGGCGCTCGGCGTGCCGGTACAGCTGGGCACGACCGTCACGGGTTTGAAGGACGGGGCAGGGGGCGTCACCGCGACGCTGTCGGATGGCAGCCTCGCACGGGCCGATCTGGTGATCGCCGCCGATGGCGTGCGGTCGGCCACCCGCGCCCTGATCGGCATCGAGGTTGCGCCGCGCTACACCGGGGTGGGCGTCTGGCGGTCCGTGCATCGCCGGCCGCCGGAGCTGACCGACAAGATCATGATGATGGGGCCGGCCAAGCGTTTCGGCATCATGCCGATCAGCGACGAGCTGCTTTATACCTTCGGCACCGTGGCCGAGCCCGGGGACAGCTATTACGCGCCCGCCGACTGGCCCCGGCTCATGGCCGCGCGGTTTTCGGAGTTCGCAGGTCCCGCCGCCCCGTTCCTCGCGGAGCTGGGGGCAGGGACCGAGGTGCTGTATACGGCGGTCGAGGAAATCGTCCTGCCTCTGCCGTGGCACCGGGGGCGTGTCCAGCTGATCGGCGATGCCGCCCATGCCTCGACCCCCTTCATGGGGCAGGGCGGTGCCATGGCGATGCAGGACGCCGTGGTCCTTGCCGATGCACTTGCGGCGCATGACACGCTTGAGGCGGCGCTGACCGCCTTCGGCCGGGCGCGCTTTCCCGTCTGCGCCTTCGTGCAGGACGTCTCGCGCGCGGTCGGCGAGGCCGGTGCGCGGGAAACGGGCGACCCATCGGCCAGCCATGCCGAGATGCGCGCGACGGCACAGGACAAGGTGGACGGGTTCTACGACCGGTTGCGCACATTGACCGAGGCGGGCGGCTTGGGCCGCTGACCGCGCTCAGGCCGGCAGGCGCAGCCGCCCCGAAATCTCGGCCTCGGCATGGTTCAGCGCGGCGATCCCGGCGCCGGCGGTCCAGAACCCGCCGAGGATCTCGGTCCCGGACATGTCGACCGGCCCGTCGATCCGCGCGCCCTCCAGCGTCACGTTGGCCATCATCAGCGCGTCGCGCATCGACAGCGTGGCCAGCCGTGCGCGCGCCAGCGAAAGCACGCCCTGAACAACCGCCCCGTCCAGACAGACATCGCCCGCGACCAACCCGTCGGCGCGCAGGTCGGTGCGGAACGTCGCGCCGCGAAGGTCGCAGGGCCCGCGCACCGTCGCCCGGCGCAGCCATGCAAGTCCTCGAAACCGTGTGCCCCGCGCGCTGATCCCTCCGTTCAGCCGCGCGCCCGACAGGTCGAAGCCGCGCAGCTCCAGCCCGTCGAGGATCAGCGGCGCCTCCAGCACGATGCCGCGCGCGTCGACATGTTCGCCGTGGCGCCACGGGCGCTGCAACTCGGCCAGAAGCTCCGCCCCGGTCATGTGAACACGAAGCCCCGGTTGACCGGCAGAACCTGCCCGGTCAGCGTCAGGGCCGCCTCGCTTAGCAGGAAGGCCACGGTTCCGGCGACGTCCTCGGGCGGTTGCGCCCCGGGCACCGCGCGGCCCTGCCCGTACTGGTCATGGCGCGCCTGTGGCACGTATTCGGTGCTTTCGGTGGTCAGGATGCCCGGTGCGATGGCCGTCACGCCGATCCCGTCGGGGCCGAGTTCCCGCGCCAGCGACCGCGTCATCGCGATCACCGCGCCCTTGGAGGCCACGTAGCTCATCAGGTTGGGCGCGCCCCAGAGCGCGGTGTCGGAGGCCACGTTGACGATCCGCCCCGAGCCGGAGGCGCGCAGGGCAGGGGAAGCGGCCCGCGTCATCAGCCAGGTGCCGCGCACGTTGACCTCCATCACCCGGTCCCAGGTGTCGATATCGACATCCTCGAACCCGATGCCGCCGATGCCGGTGGCGATCGCCCCGTTGTTGACCAGCCCGTGCAACGGTCCGTCAAGCTGCGTGCCCAGTGCCGCGACGCTGGCCGGATCGCGCAGGTCGACAGGGTGGAAATCGGCCGAAAGCTCGGCCGCCACTGCGCGCCCCTCCTCCTCGAGGATATCGGTCAGGGTCAGCCGTGCGCCGGCCTCCGCGAGATGGCGGGCGATCACTGCGCCCAGACCGCGCGCCGCACCGGACACGAGAATGTGCCGTCCCTTCAGGTTCATTGCGCGGCGACGCCGTCGGCCGCCGCGTCCTCGGCCTCGATCTGCGCGCGCGCCAGACGGTTGAGCGCCCGCCGCAGATGCGCAAGGCCGATATCGTGCTGATAGAGCATCTCGCGCCGCCGCGCGTCGTCGGGCATCCCCTCGAGCATCACGCGGTCCTGCTCCAGCACGTTCCAGTGCTGTTCCTCCAGCCGCGCGCGGAACAGGAAGCGCCAGCTGTCGCGCTCGAAGCCCTGCACCTTGCGCATCCGCCAGAAGAACACCTTGCAGCGTTGCGGACCCATGGGCAGGACGTAGCCCACGATCCGCATGTTGCCGCCGGGCCCGGCCGAGGCCGGATAGGGGATGTCGAGGTGGCAATACATGCCGCCTTCGGGCGTCTCGAATTCGACCCAGTCGAAATTCTCGCCGGTCTGGCCCACGCGCGCCACGCGAAAGCCGCTCTCGCGGTTTTCCAGCTCCAGCAGGTCCTGCTTGGAGCCGAAGGCCAGCGTGAAGCTCTCCGCGTGCAGGTAGCAGCCATGCATCGGGTCCGCGAGGTTGTCGAGCGCGTAGCGATAGTTCACATCCCAGACGGCGGTGCACAGGAAGCCGGCCCAGTCCGGATCGGTCAGTTCGGGCGAAAGCGGCAGGGGCGGGGGCACCGTCGCCTCGTCGGAGGACATGAAGACGAAGACCGCGTCGCTGTGTTCGGCCACGTGGTAGGAGCGCAGCGCCTTGCGCCCCTCCATCGGGCAATCGGGCATGGCGGGAACCTGCTGCACGGTGCCTGTGCCATCGACCACGACGCCGTGATAGCGGCAGCCGATGTTCTCGCCGTGGATCTCGCCGTAACTCAGCGGCGCGCCGCGATGCGGGCAGAAATCCTCGATGCACTGCACCGTCTCGTCCGAGCGGCGCCACATCACCAGCTTCTGCCCCAGCGCCACGGCGCCGAAGGGCCGGTCGCCCCGGATCTCCACCGATTTGGCGACCGGATACCATTGATCGCGGACGCCTTCGTTCACGCGGGCCTCGATCCGGGCCCTCATCTCTGCCGATACTGCCATCGTGTCCTCCCCTCAGGCTCCGAAGCCGTTTTCGAGATATGCCGCGTCCAGATCCGCGTTGATCGCCTGCAACTCGGCCGCCAGCGTCTCGGCCGTCCAGTCGGGCCTGCCACTGGACGGTCGGATGACGCCGCGGGCGGCAAGGGCGTCGGCAAGGTCCGCCGGATCGGCGATCCCTTCGCCATAGAGTGCCATGAGCGCCCCGGCGAAGTCATCCTCCGCGGCGCTGAGGGGCCGGCCCCGGCCCTGATGGGCCAGTTCCGGCCGGCCCGCGGCGCGTGCGGCGGCCATCATTTCTTTGAACGCGTCGGGGCGTCCGGGAGTGCCGGCATTGCTCATCGCGCTCAGCCCTTCCTGTAGACGGCGCCATCATCGCCCGAGGTGCCGATCACGGTCCAGACCGTCGCCGGCCCGACGCCGGGGTTGCGCAGGTAGTGGGACTGTCCCGCGGGCGTCTTGACCAGGTCGCGGGGGCCAAGCTCGACGCTGGTTTCCTCGCCGTCCTCGCCGACCCAGACGACCTCGACGCTGCCCTCCACGCAGAGATACGCATCCTCGACCGTGCGGGTGAAGGGCGCCAGTTTCGCCCCCATGGGCAGGCCCCACATCTCCTTGCGCGTGCTGTCATGCTTCACCGCGCCCGGCGCATCGCCCACGTAGACCTTCCGCGTGAAGCCCGCGTCTTCCCAGATCGTCGGCAGTTCGGTGTAGCGCACCACGTAGTCGGCCATCAGCTTCTGGATCTCGTGGGTGCCGTTGCGATCGAAGGGCATGGTCTTGCCCGGCTCGGCGCCGAAGGTGCGCGCCAGCTCCGCCGGATGCTCCTTGGGGTGATAGTGATAGACCGGCGGCAGCGGCTTGCCCACGTCGACCGAGATCGACATGATCACCGGCTCGACCCCGTCGACGCGGAAACCGTGGCCGATCTCGCGCGCGTTCAGGATCATGTCCCTGGGGCCGAGATTGACCTCGACGACCTCGCCGTGCTTTTCCCAGCCGACGACCAGCGCCCCCGACAGGATGAGGAAGCTTTCCTCGATCTCGTGGCTGTGGCACGCGGCGTAGCGGCCGGGTTCCTTGTAGATCAGGCTGAGCGTGAAGTTGTCCGCCTTGAGCGTCGTGGGGTCGCCCACCTTGGGGGAGCCACCGGCGCCGATATAGCGCATCTGCGCGCGCGCCAGGTCGTCGAAGCCGGCGTTGGACGGGAAGGCGTTCCAGTCGAAGGTCTTGTCGACGAAGCGCCCGGTATGGGCTTTCATGCGGTCCGCAAGGCTGGCCTGAGGGTTCGCGGCGATGTTCATGGCGTGTCTCCCGTATGAAATTGCTTGACCCGACACTAAGGCCGGGGGTTTCGTTGGGAAGCGCGCGTTTTACCCATGAAACGCCCTGGAGGGGTGATGAGCGACAAGGATCCCTATTCCGTTCCCGGCCTCGTGCGCGGGCTGACCTTGTTGCAGACCTTCACGCCGCAGCGCCCGGAGCAGACGATGGCGCAACTGGCGCAGACGCTCGGCATCACGCGTTCGGCTGTGTTCCGCACCGTTCACACGCTGGTGCAGGAGGGTTTCCTGCTGCCGGTCCGGGACGGCAACCATTTCCGCCTCGGTCCGGCGGTCCTGCGGGTCAGCTATGGATACCTCGCCAGCCGGGAGTTGCTGGAAGTGGCGCAGAAGCCGCTCGAGGCGCTGCGCGACGCGCAGGACTGGTCCGGTCATCTCGGCGTGCTGGACGGGCGGCATATCCTCTACCTGATCCGGCTGCCGGCCTCCGACGGTCTGTCGTCGCTGGTCCATGTCGGCAGCCGCCTTCCGGCGACGATGACCGCCATGGGGCGGGTGCTGCTGAGCCGGAAGACCGAGCCGCAGATCCGTCGCTTGCTGGAAGGTCAGCCGAAAGCCGCCACCGAGAAGGCGCTCGCCGCCTGGCGGAAAGACAGCGCAAGCCCCTCGGTCATCCATAACGGCAGCTTCGAGACCGGGCTGTGCAGTGTCGCCGCCCCGATCCACGACATGTCCGGCGAAGTCGTCGCGGCGATCAGCGCCACGAAACAGACCGACACCGTGCCCGCCTCGGTGGAGCGTGAGGTCCTGAAGACCGCCTATGCGATCAGCCGCGCGATGGGCTGGAACGCGCCTGCGCCCTAGCGGCGGATCACCTGTAGGACATCGGCAATCGACGCATTGCCGCGGATGCCCCGCAAGGACCGCCACGCCGATCCGCGCGCTCTCAGTTCCCGAGAATGCCGGGAAGGCGCAGACCGTTTTCACGGGCGCAGGAGATGGCGTCTTCATAGCCCGCGTCGGCATGGCGCCAGACGCCGGAGGCTGGATCGTTCCACAGCACCCTCTCCAGCCGTCTGGCGGCCTCCGGCGTGCCATCGGCGACGATGACGACGCCCGCGTGCTGGCTGAAGCCCATGCCGACCCCGCCACCGTGGTGGAGCGACACCCAGGTCGCGCCGCTCGCGGTGTTGACGAGAGCATTCAGGAGCGGCCAGTCGGACACCGCGTCCGAGCCGTCCTTCATCGCCTCGGTCTCGCGGTTCGGGCTCGCCACCGAGCCGCTGTCGAGGTGGTCGCGGCCGATCACGACGGGTGCCGTCAACTCTCCGCGCGCCACCATCTCGTTGAACATCAGGCCCGCCCGGTGGCGGTCTCCCAGGCCGATCCAGCAGATGCGCGCGGGCAGGCCCTGGAACGCGATCCGCTCGCGCGCCATGTCGAGCCAGCGGTGCAGGTGGGCGTTCTCGGGGAAAAGCCGCTTCATCGCGGCGTCGGTCCTGTAGATGTCCTCCGGGTCGCCCGAGAGCGCGCACCAGCGGAAGGGTCCGATCCCCTTGCAGAAAAGCGGGCGGATATAGGCCGGCACGAAGCCCGGAAAGGCGAAGGCGGTCTCAAGTCCCTCGTCCTTCGCGACCTGCCGGATGTTGTTGCCGTAATCGAGCGTCGGCACGCCGGCGTTCCAGAACTCCACCATCGCCGCGACATGGGTCTTCATCGACGCGCGCGCGGCGACCTCGACGGCGGCGGGGTCGCTTTCCTGTTTCGCGCGCCAGTCCGCGACGCTCCAGCCGATGGGCAGGTAGCCATGCAGCGGATCGTGGGCCGAGGTCTGGTCGGTCACGATATCGGGGCGCGGCCCGCCCGCCTTCATGCGCCGGACAAGCTCGGGAAAGACCTCGGCCGCATTGCCCACCAGCCCGACGGACCTGGCCTCGCCCGCGCTGGTCCAGCGGTCGATCATCGCCAGCGCCTCGTCGAGGGTCCGTGCCTTTTCATCGACATAGCGGGTGCGCAGGCGGAAATCGATCCGCGTCTCGTCGCATTCCACCGCGAGACAGCAGGCCCCCGCCATCACCGCCGCCAGCGGCTGCGCGCCCCCCATGCCGCCAAGCCCGCCGGTCAGGATCCAGCGCCCCGTCAGGTCGCCGCCGTAATGCTGCCGCCCGGCTTCGGCAAAGGTCTCGTAGGTGCCCTGCACGATGCCCTGCGTGCCGATGTAGATCCACGACCCGGCCGTCATCTGGCCGTACATCATCAGACCCTTGCGATCGAGCTCGTTGAAATGCGCCCATGTCGCCCAGTGCGGCACGAGGTTGGAATTCGCGATCAACACGCGGGGCGCATCGGGATGGGTGCGCACGATGGCGACGGGCTTGCCCGACTGCACGACCAGCGTCTCGTCCGCCTCGAGATCCTTGAGCGCCGCGACGATGCGGTCGAAATCCTCCCATGTCCGCGCCGCGCGCCCGATGCCGCCATAAACGACCAGCTCGTGCGGATTCTCGGCCACGTCCGGGTGCAGGTTGTTCATCAGCATCCGCATCGCGGCTTCGGTCAGCCAGCTCCTGGCGCTGATCTCGGTCCCGGTGGGCGGATAGATGTCGCGAAGGTTGTGGCGCGGATCGGTCATGATGTGCCTCGACGTGAAAAAGCGATGGCCCGAAGCGTCTCGGGAAAGGCCCGCAGTTGCGGACGGAGCGTCCCGGCGTCGCGGAGGATCGCCACCGGCCTCACGCCTGGGGCTCCCGCAGCAGGTCGCGGATCCCGCAGGTCGCCGATACCAGCCCATCCCGGACAAGGCCAGACGCGCGCGCCAGGTCGTCGGCCATGTAGCGGTCTTCGCCAAGAGGTCGCACGGCCGCGCGGAGGGTCGCCAGCAGGCGCTGCAGACGGGGGCTCGTGGTCAGGGGCGCGCGAAACTCAACGCCTTGCGCGGCGCACAGAAGCTCCACCCCGAGGATGACGGCGAGGTTCTCGTTCATCCGCTTCAGCCGCCGCGCGCCATGGGCGGCCATCGAGACGTGGTCCTCCTGGTTGGCGGAGGTCGGTGTCGAATCCGTCGAGCAGGGATTGGCGAGGTGCTTGTTCTCGCTCATCAGCGCGGCCGTCGTGACCTCGGCGATCATCAGGCCGGAGTTCAGACCGGGGTTCGGCGTCAGGAACGGCGGCAGGTCGAAGCTGAGCGTCGGGTCGACCATCAGGGCCACGCGGCGTTGCGCGATGGCGCCCACCTCGGCGATGGCGAGCGCGATCTGGTCGGCGGCGAAGGCGACGGGCTCGGCGTGGAAATTCCCGCCCGAGACGATCTTGCCCTCCTCGACAAGGACGAGCGGGTTGTCCGACACGGCATTCGCCTCGATCTCCAGCGTGCGACCGGCGAAGCGCAGAAGGTCCAGCGCCGCGCCCGTGACCTGCGGCTGGCAACGGATGCAATAGGGATCCTGCACGCGGGCATCGCCGTCGCGATGGCTTTCGCGGATCTCGGAGCCGTCCATCACGGCGCGCATGGCGCGGGCCACGTCGATCTGCCCGGCATGGCCGCGAAGCGCGTGCAGGGCCGGTTCCAGCGGCGCCGTCGAGCCCATGATCGCGTCCGTGGAAAGGCAGGATGCGGCCACGGCGGCCTCGATGTTGCGCATGGCGTCGAAATATCCCGCAAGCGCGCAGGCGGTCGAGAACTGCGTGCCGTTGATGAGCCCCAGCCCTTCCTTCGGTCCGAGGATGACGGGGGCAAGCCCCGCCCGCTCCAGCGCGACCCGCGCGGGAAGCCGGACACCCTCGAAACCGGCCTCGCCCTCGCCGATCAGGGTGGCCGCCATATGCGCCAGCGGCGCGAGATCGCCGGAGGCGCCGACGGATCCCTGCACGGGAACGACGGGTGTCACCCTGCGCGCGAGGCAGTCCTCGATCAGCTTCGCCGTTTCCCAGCGGATACCCGATGCGCCGCGGCCCAGCGACAGAAGCTTGAGGATCATCATCAGCCGCGTCGTCGCGTCGTCGAGCGCGTCGCCCACGCCGCAGCAATGCGACAGGACGAGGTTCCTTTGCAGCCGCGCGGTATCCTCGGGCGGCACCCGCACCGAGGCCAGCTTGCCGAAGCCTGTGTTGACCCCGTAGACGGCCACGTCCCCGGCGGCGGCCTGCGCCACCAACGCGGCCGCGGCGTCGATCGCGGGGCGCGCCCCGGGCACGAGCGCGGCGGCCTGGCCCTCGCGCCACAGCGTCTCCAGCGTGTCGAGGGTCGTGCCTCCGGGCGTCAGAAGAACGGTCACAGCGCGCCCCCGAAGATACGCTTCCACAGCGGGTTGAAGCCGATCCGGTAGGAAAGCTCCGCCGGGTGGTCGACATTCCAGATCGCAAGATCGGCGCGGGCGCCGGCGCGCAGCACTCCTGCATCGTCGAGCCCGAGCGCGCGCGCCGCGTGGCGGGTGACCCCGGCGAGGCACTCGTCGGGGGTCATGCGGAACAGCGTGGCGGCCATGTTCATGGCCAGCAGGATCGAACTCAGCGGCGAAGAGCCGGGATTGCAGTCCGTCGCCACGGCCATCGGCACGCCATGGGCGCGGAAGGCCGCGATCTGCGGGCTTCGGGTTTCGCGCAACGTGTAGAACGCCCCCGGCAGGATCACCGCCACGCAGCCCGCGCCGGCCATCGCGGCGGCATCGGCGTCGGTGGCATGTTCCAGATGGTCGACGGATAGCGCGCCGAAATCCGCCGCCAGCCGCGTGCCGCCGGTATTGGACAGCTGCTCGGCATGCAGCTTGACCGGCAGGCCGAGGTGGCGGGCACGCTCGAAAACCCGCGCGATCTGTGCGGTGTCGAAGGCGATGCCCTCGCAGAACCCGTCCACCGCGTCGGCCAATCCCTGGTCATGCGCCGCGTTCAGGGCGGGCAGGCAGACCTGGTCGATATAGGCGTCGGGCCGCCCCGCGTAGTCGCCGGGAACGGCATGGGCGCCGAGGAAACTGGTGCGCAACCGCACAGGCCGCACCTCCGCGATCCGTCGCGCCGCGCGCAGCATGGCGAGTTCGGTTTCGAGGTCGAGCCCGTAGCCCGACTTCACCTCGAGCGTCGTGACCCCCTCGGCGATCAGCGCGTCGACGCGCGGCAGGGCGTCCGCCAGCAACTGGTCCTCGGTGCTTGCCCGGGTGGCGGCGACGGTCGAGACGATGCCACCCCCGGCGCGGGCGATCTCTTCGTAGGACGCGCCTTCGAGCCGCATCTCGAATTCCTGCGCGCGGTTGCCGCCATGGACGATATGGGTGTGGCAATCCACCAGCCCCGGGGTGACGAGCCGTCCTTCGAGATCGATCGTGTCACGGCGGGCGAGTTGGGCCGGAAGCGCTGCCTCGGGACCCGCCCAGGCGATCCTGTCGCCCTCGATCGCGATCGCGCCGCGCTCGATCAGCCCATGGGGCCCATCCGTGTCCGTTCCGGCGAGTGTCGCGTTCCTGAGGAGCATGATTGACCTTGGCACAGGCGATATGGATTTATATATGTCTGCACATAATATTCCGTCAAGCGGAGACCGTCATGACCAGACTCTGGGCGGCGCAGGCCCTCACCGATGCGGGTTGGGCGCGGGATGTTCTGGTCACGATCGGCGCGGGTGGACGGATCGCGGCGGTCGAACCGGGCGCGCCAGCGGCGGCGGACCAAGCGGCGGACCATGTGGTCGACATCCTCCTTCCGGCCCCGGTCAATGCGCACAGCCATGCCTTTCAGCGGGCGATGGCGGGGCTGACGGAACGGCGCGGCCCCGACCCGCGCGACAGCTTCTGGACATGGCGCGCGCTGATGTACCGCTTCCTCGACCGCCTGACCCCCGACCATGTCGAGGCCATCGCGGCCTTCGTGCAGATGGAGATGCTGGAGGCGGGCTATGCGACCAGCGTCGAGTTCCACTATCTGCATCACCAGCCGGGCGGTGCGCCCTATGCCAATCTCGCCGAGATGGCGGAGCGGATCGCGGCGGCGGCGGCGCGCAGCGGCATCGGCCTGACGCTGCTTCCGGTGCTCTACCAGTTCGGCGGCTGCGACCGGCGCGCGTTGGGGCCCGGTCAGGTCCGTTTCGGCAATGACCCCGAGCGGTTCGCGCGGCTGCATGCCGCCTCGGCCGATGTCCTGAAGCCCCTGCCGTCCGATACCCGCATCGGTGTCGCCCCTCACAGCCTGCGCGCCGCAGCGCCGGAGGCCATCGCCGGGCTGCGCGCCCTTGCGCCCGAGGGGCCGGTTCACATGCATCTCGCCGAGCAGACGGCCGAGGTGGAGGAGGTGCGCACCGCGCTTGGTCGCCGTCCGGTGGAGTGGGTTCTGGACCGCCTCGACCCCGACGACCGGTTCACCTTCATTCACTGCACCCAGATGGAGCCGCATGAAACCGAGGGTCTTGCCCGTTCGGGCGCCGTCGCCGGTCTCTGTCCGATCACGGAATCGAGCCTTGGCGACGGGATCTTCGATGGCGTCCGGTGGTTCGAAAGCGGCGGGCGGATCGCGATCGGGTCGGATTCCAACATCCGGATCGCGCTTTCGGAGGAACTTCGGACCCTTGAGTATTCGCAACGCCTGCGCGACCGGTCCCGGGCCGCGCTGGCAAGCCCCGATCAGTCGACGGGCAGGCGGATCCTCGAGGCGGCGGCGATCGGCGGCGCGGTCGCGGCGGGCCGTCCGACCGGTGCGATCGGCGTGGGAAAGCTGGCCGATCTTCTCGCGCTCGACGGCGGGCATGTCGATCTGGAGGGGCGAACCGGCGACACGATCCTCGACGTGTTCGTCTTCGCGGGCGACGATCGCATGGTGCGCGAGGTCTGGTCGGCGGGCCGGCATCTTGTCCGGGCCGGGCGGCACATTGCGCGTGACGCCATCGCGGCCGACTACCGCAAGGTGTTGAAAGAGCTGGGGGACGCGATTTGACCGGCCCGGCGATCAGAAGCTGGCAGGCGGTGCAGGACGAGGTCCGTCGCCGGATCGCGCGGCGCGTCTGGAAGCCGGGGGACTACATTCCCCACGAGGCGGAGCTGGCACGCGAATTCGGCTGTGCGCGGGCGACCGTGAACCGCGCCCTTCGCGAACTGGCCGAGGAGGGGCTGCTCGACCGCCGCCGCAAGGCCGGGACGCGGGTGGCCCTCAACCCGGTGCGCAGGGCCCGTATCGACATTCAGGTCATCCGCGAGGAGATCGAGGCGAAGGGGGCGGCCTTCCGTCACGCGGTTCTCGTCCGGGAGTTGCGCGCGCCGCCGCCCGATATCCGTGACAGGATGGGCACGGGCGCCGGTCAGGCCATGCTGCATCTCCGGACGCTCTATACCGCGGACGGTGCGCCCTATGTCCACGAGGATCGCTGGGTCAATCCCGAGGCCGTGCCCGCGGTGCTGGACGAGACCTTTTCGGACATCAGCCCCAACGAGTGGCTTGTGCGCGAGGTCCCGTTCGAGGGGGGCGATTTCACATTCTCGGCGATGACCTCGACGCCCGCCGAAGCGTCGGTCCTGTCCTGCGCGGTGGGTGAGGGGCTTTTCGTTCTCGACCGGACAACCTGGAGTGCCGGGGGCGTCATCACCTCGGTCCGGCTGGTCTTTCATCCCGGCTACCGCATGCAGACCGAGATGTGAGCACAAGCACCGCCTCTCGATTGCGCCCTTTCACCGGACACGGAGCGCCTCGCCGTTTTGAACGGCGACACCGCTTTCGGCATCCCTGTCACGGAAGCCGTGGGATGGGTCCGTCCTGGGCAAGGGAACCCCGGCCGTCAAACGATATGTGCAACGGAGCCATCCGGATACACCTTATGCCCACATCATGCTTCCGGTGGACGGGCGTCGTGCGCAGCGGCCGCTCGAATGACGGGACACTTGACGGCTTCGCCGCGACAGCTGCGGAGCCGACTTGCGCCTGTAGTGTCTTCCCGTGCTGTCTTCCCGTGGTGACTTGGTGCGCGCCGGAAGCGGGCCGCTGGCGGTGCGCGGCGATCCGGGGGCGGGGCGGCCGCGAATTCGCATTCTCCAAGGCGCACGCGGCGCAGTTCCGCGCCATGAGCCCTTGTGCAGAGCTAAAAAGAAGCCCATGTACCAAGGGCGATTGTTTTTCTCTTCGAACCACTGCTTCCGTTCATCCGGCTCTCAGTTGATCGACTTGGACTGACTAAGCCGGGCTGCCGCATTCTGCGGGCAGCATCCTGAACAGGAGAACACGGATATGGCCAATGGCACCGTGAAATGGTTCAACGCCTCCAAAGGTTTTGGCTTCATTCAACCCGCGAACGGGGGCAAGGACGTGTTCGTCCACATCTCCGCCGTCGAGCGTGCCGGACTGACCGGCCTCGCCGATGACCAGAAGGTCACCTACGAGGTCGAAGCCGGCCGCGATGGACGCGAAAGCGCAATCGAACTGGCGCTGGCCTGAGCCACTGATGCCGGGCGTCCCGACGGGCGCCCGGCAACAGGCCATCAGGCGCCGCGCATGACCGATCCAGACATCCGGACATCCGACATCCACACCCCCGACACATCGCCCGAAGCGGCGACCGCATGGACACGGCGTCTCGCCGCCTATCGCAGCCCGATACCGGCGCGCAGCCTGTTCGAACTGGCCGTGACGGTCTTTCCCTTCATCGCGCTTTTCGCCCTGTCCTGGGCCGCCCTTGCCATCAGCCCGTGGCTTTCGGTCGCGCTGTCGCTGGCGAACGCGGCCTTCGTCGTCCGCCTCTTCATGATCCAGCACGATTGCGGCCATGGCGCGTTCTTCCGCAGCCGTCGCGTGAACGACTGGGTCGGGCGCGTCATCGGGATCGCGACGCTCACGCCCTATGACGTGTGGCGGCGCAACCATGCGACGCATCATGCCACCACCGGCAATCTCGACCAGCGCGGCGTCGGCGACATTCCGACGATGACCGTGGCGGAATACAAGGCCAAGCCACCGATGGGCCGCATCCTGTACCGTTTGCTGCGCCACCCCGTGGTGCTCTTCGGGGTCGCGCCCGTCTACAGCTTCTTCATCCAGAGCCGGCTACCGGTCGGTCAGATGAAATCGGGCGCACGCTTCTGGGTCAGCGCGCTTGCGACGGATGCCGCGCTGCTTGTCCTGCTCGGGACGCTGGTCATTCTGGGCGGTCTCCCGGTGCTTGTGTTCGTCTACCTTCCGATGATGCTGCTCGCGGCCTCGGTGGGCATGTGGCTGTTCTATGTCCAACACCAGTTCGAGGACACGTCATGGGACGGCAACGGCGCATGGTCGGTGCAGGAGGCCGCGCTGCATGGCTCGTCGCATTACGTCCTGCCGCCCGTCCTGCGATGGATCACCGCCAATATCGGCGTGCACCATGTTCACCACCTTGCCAGCCGGATCCCGTTCTATCGGCTGCCCGAGGTTCTGCGGGACCACCCGGCGCTGTCAGGCGTTCACCGGATCGGCCTGCGCGAAAGCCTTGGCTGCGCCCGGCTCGCGCTCTGGTGCGAACGGGACCGCAGGCTCGTGTCCTTTCGGGAGGCGCGGCGCCAGCGGATATCGACCGGACCGGCCCAAACATGACATTTCCCACCTCAGGAGAGGATAGCCTATGACACGTTCCACAGCAGTAAGCAGACAGAATGCGGGCAATGACCTTTTCAAGGGGATGGCGAAGAAGAAGACCAAGGACCGCAACCCCGACACGCCCATCGCGATCCTCGTGGGCGAGCATGGCCGCTACCAGGTCAAGTCGGGCCGCCTTGCGGGGGAATACGTGGCACGGGCCTTCCCGAAACCGCCGACCAAGGCGCGCGGCATGATCGCCGAGGCCACCGGCGCGACGGAGGAGGCCGCGATCGCGGCGCTCCATGACCTCATCGACGCGCGCGAAACCTCGCGGACCGACGAACGCCGCCTCGATGCGTCCTCGGGCGTCTCGGTGCCCAGTGTCGAGGAATATGTCGAAGCGATACGGCAGGTCACGCTGTCCGCGCCGCAGCGCGCGATGCTGACGGCGCTTTCGCTGGCGGGCGAAGACGGGCTGACCGAACTACGCATGGCCAATTCGGCGGGCTACAAGTCGCGGTCGTCGGCCAACAGGTCCTTCGCGGCGGCCGGGCTGCTTATCGCGGATTACCTCTCGATCGTGCCGGTGGAAAACGGCGGTGCCGGCGATCCCGACGGCACGTCGCTCCTGGGATACCGGGGAGAGGCGCGCAGCGAGACCGATCCGGGCAGCTGGATACTCCACGCGGAACTTCGGGAGGCGGTCAGGGTCGTTCTCTGACGCCATGACGGAGCCCGACAGGGCAGGGCGCCGGGGCGACGCCCGTCATCGCGGTCCGCCCACCCGATCGCGTCGCGCATCACTCCGCGCGCAGCAGCCGCCACAGGTTCGGCCCCGCCTGCACCACGTTCCGCCGTGATGCAGGCGCCAGCCCCTCATTCAGCAGCTGGCCCATGTCCGCGCCCACCTCCGGGTTGTAAACGTGGTAGAGATGCCCCATGGGGCTGCGGACCTCCAGATCGCTCAGATCGATCACCTCGACACCTTCGAGGCGCGTCACGTCGTTGCCGGTCTGGCCAAGCCGCGGGTAGCCGTGCACGGTTTCGGACAGGGCAAGCGGCTGGTCGGTGTCCGCGACGTAAATGGTGATGCTGCGCACGACGGGGCGGATGCGCGGCAGGAGCCGGGCGAAGATGTCGAAATCCATGTCGGGTGCCAGAAGGACCACATCGCCGAGCTCCACGTCGGGGTGGCGCGCGGCGATGTCCTGGATCGCCAGAACCAAGCCGCGCGCGCCGAGGCTGTGACCCGCGAGGCTGACCCGGCCCGCGCCGAAGCGATCCACGAGCGTCAGGATGATCTCGGTCAGGTCCGGCACGCTCCAGGAGAGATCGGCCTCGTCATGGGTGTAGTTGAACAGGCTCCCGTCCGAGGGCCAGCTGAACCACAGGAAGCGCCCCTCGAGACCGGCGCTTTCCTGGAGTTCCGTGGCCCGGATGCAGCCCCTGTCGAAATCGAGGTAGAACCCGTGGATGTACAGCACCGGGGCGGCCTCGCCCTCGCCTGTCCCGAGCGACGACAGCACGTCTTCGATCGGCGCGGGGCGTACATTCTCAACCTGCAGGACCCCGTCGGGGATCCGGAAGGGCGCTGCCTCGGCAACCGTCGCCAGCAGGTCGAATCGCTCCTCGGTGATGTCGCAATATCCGGCCTCCAGCGTGCCCCGTGCATCGCCGTAGACGAAAGCGGGGTCGCTCTCGCCGGTGCGATTGCGGTTCGTCAGGTAGGGCACGCCACGGGGCGCGAGACCGTCCTCGGCTCTGACGGGAGCAGGCGGCGACGCGAGGGCCGCGGCCGCCAGAAGCATCATCGACAAGAACGGTCCTCGGAATGGCATGGCACCTCTGGATGCGGCGCGGGGGAATGATCTGGCGCGTGGCAGGCCCCTTGTGCGCAGGGCGCGTGCAGAAGCCTTCGGTCCGGCACCGAAACTATCGTGGAGATATCCGTCGGGATCAACTCGGTCGCAGGGCAACCTTTGCTCGCCGTCGCTCGCCCCGGCAAGGGCGCCCCTGGTTGCTGGCCCCGAAGGCCAATTCATCGTAGCATTTTCTGACAAAGCCGCGGCGACGGCGTGGGGCGCTGCCGCAACGCACGGCCTGCAATCCCGTCACGACGCGCAGAACCGACCGGAGACCGACATGCCCACGCGTATCGAAGACCTCGTGCATCGTATCCGCGATCTCGAGGAAGCCCTCGAGGCAGAGCTGCGCGAGAAACGTCGCGAGCTTCGTTACCGGCTGGAACGACGCCGCGCCGTCTTCGAGAAGGATGTCGTGGCCCGCCACAAGGCCGCGCGCATCGGGTTGCTGGACTACCTTGCAAGCGCACGGCTTGCCGTCGTGCTGACCGCGCCTTTCATCTATGCGCTGATCCTTCCGCTGGTTCTTCTGGATCTCTTCGTCACCCTCTTTCACGCGGTCTGCTTTCCCGTCTACGGCATCGAGAAGGTGCCCCGGCGCGATTACGTGGTGATCGACCGTCACCAACTCGCCTATCTCAACGGGTTGCAGAAGCTGAACTGCATGTATTGCGGCTATGCCAACGGCCTGATCGGCTGGGTGCGCGAGATCGCGGCCCGGACCGAGGCCCACTGGTGTCCGATCAAGCATTCCCGCCGCGTGGCGCAGCCCCATTCGACCTATCCCGCCTTCATGGATTTCGGCGACGAGGCGGCGTTTCGGAAAAGGCTCGATGACATGTCCGACCGACCGCGTGCTTCGGACAGGGAGGACTGACCAGCCGAGCCGTCAGGCCTTCTTGCGCGCCCGGCCGGACGCAAGCGGCACCTGAACGGCCCAGTCGACCTTCGCGTCCCCGTCCGGTTCCGCGGGCGGCAGGCTCCGGCCCGGCTCCAGCACTGCGCGGATCTCCTCGAAACCGAGCGTCTCCTGTTCCTCGAGACGCGAGACGAGCTTGCCAAGCTCCTGCTCGTGGTCGGACAGGATCTCTGTGGCGCGGTCCTCCGCCTCTTTCAGAAGCTCCGCCACCTCGGCATCCACATGGGCCGCCATCGTGTCCGAGAACTCCCGCGGCTGCGCGATGGACTGGCCGAGGAACGGGTGCTCCTCCCTTTGGCGCAGGTCGATCGGGCCGATCGCGTCCGACATGCCCCAGCCGGCCACCATCGACCGGGCAAGGCGCGTGGCGCGCTTGATGTCGTCCTCGGCCCCGGAACTGACCGATCCCGCGAGTAGCTTTTCGGCCGCCCGCCCCCGCCAGCAATACGGCTAGCTGCGCCCTCAGGTAGCTTTCGGGCAGGGTGTGATGCTCCTTGTCGGGCAGCATATGCGTGCCGCCGAGGCTCTGGCCGCGCGGGATGATCGTGACCTTGTAGAGCGGATCGGCCTCGGGCGTGAAATAGGCGACAGCGGTGTGGCCCGCCTCGTGCACGGCCAGCCTGTGGCGTTCCTCGGGATGGATGGCGAGCGTGCGCACGGTGCCCATCATCACCTTGTCGCGCGCCTCGGCAAGGTCTTCGGCGGTGATGAGGTCGCCGTGACGCCGCGCCGTCTGGATCGCCGCCTCGTTGAGTAGGTTCTTCAGGTCCGCGCCGGAAAAGCCGGGCGTCCCGGACGCGATGTCGTCGAGGTCCGACGTGTCCGCCATTGGCAGGGCGCGGGCATGAATGTCGAGGATCGCGCGCCGCGCGGCCCTGTCGGGCAGGGTGAGCGTGACATGCCTGTCGAAGCGCCCGGGCCGCAGGAGGGCGGGGTCCAGCACGTCGGGGCGGTTCGTGGCCGCCAGAACGACGACGGCCTCCTTCTCGTCGAACCCGTCCATCTCGGCGAGGATCTGGTTCAGCGTCTGCTCCCGCTCGTCATTGCCGCCGCCAAGCCCGGTGCCGCGACGCCGGCCGATGGAATCGAGCTCGTCGATGAAGATCACCGACGGCGCCGCGGCACGGGCGGCCTCGAACATCTTGCGCACGCGCCCCGCGCCCACGCCCACGAACACCTCGACGAATTCCGACCCGGAGGTCGAGAAGAAGGGCACGTCCGCCTCGCCCGCCAGCGCCCTGGCCAGAAGCGTCTTGCCCGTGCCCGGCGGGCCCATCAGCAGAACCCCGTGCGGGACCTCGGCGCCGACCTTCTGGAAGCGTTCGGGCTCGCGCAGGAAATCCACCAGTTCCGTCACCTCCTGCTTGGCCGCGTCCTGGCCCGCGACATGGCGGAATGTGACACGCCGGTCGCCCCTGGAGGGTTCCGAGAAACGCCCGGAAAACAGCCGCCCAAGGCCGCGTCCCTCCAGCCCGCCGAGCTGACCCATGCTGCGCCGTTGAAGCCAGAAGATCGCGCCGATGATCAGGAGCCATGGCAGGAACAGGCCGAGAAACGAGATCCCCTGCGGCTCACGCCCGGTGATCTCGATACCCTGCGCCTCCAGAAGCGGCAGGAGTTCGGGATCATCGAGATTTGGCAGGGCCGCGCGATACTGCCTCGGCGTTCCGGTCTCGTCGGGCGCGGTCACGATGATCGCGTGTTCCTCGAGGATGGCGCTTTCGACCTGACCGTCACGGATCATGGTCTTCACGGCGCTGTAAGGGGTCGCCTCGGTGACGTCACGGGCCAACAGGAACGGGAAGAGGAGAAACAGAACGGCTGTCAGGACAAGCCATGCGAGGGCGCTCCTGGGGCCGTTTGGTCGTGGATCGACCGGCTCGCGCCGCTGGCCGGTCGACGGTTTTCCACTGTCCCCGGACATGCGCAATCCCTCCCTGATCTCACCCCAAGGGTGTGTCCGATGCTGGCAGAAAGCGCGTTGATGCAAGTCAATCGGTCCTGTTTCCGTCAGGATGGACGCTGCTCGGACGAGCCGGCGGTCTGAGGATCGAAGGCCGAGGTCCTGCCGCGTCAGCGCGGGATCACTGGTGCGATAGTACCGACAATTCGAAAGGACGGCGCGGGGCTTGCGCGGAGAGCTGCAATTTTCGCGTTTGAAAACGGTATCCTGTGGCTTCTCGCACGGGCATCACGCGCGACATGCGGGCCGCGGGCGGCAGGGTCCGGTTCACCCATTCTTCAGGAATTGCCGCGAGTGTGCAGCGGCCCGATCCCGGGCGACACCGTTTTTGTATCAAGAAAGGTTCATCGGATGCGCTTGCCCGCCATCGCCCTCCTGGCCACCATGGCCGCCACCCCCTCCGCCGCCAGTGAATTCGACTCCGCCCTACAGGCCTTCCTCGAGACGGAGATCCTCGGCTGGTCGCAAGCGGCCGAGATCGTCGGCGCGATCCAGGATCAGAATGTCCAGAATGCCACGCTTGATCAGGCGCGGATCGACGCGCTGGACCTGACCTGGCGCGCCGAGATCGGCAGCGGATCGACCCCAACGATCGACCCCGTGGTGCAGGGACCGGTCGCCGACTTCCTGCGCGCCCGCGTCGATGCGTCCGGCGGACGCATCACCGAGATCTTCATCATGGACCTTCACGGTCTGAACGTGGCGGCCTCCGCGATAACATCGGACATGTGGCAGGGCGATGAGGCCAAGTTCACCGAAACCTATGGCATCGGCCCCGACGCGGTGCATTTCAGCGAGGTGGGACTGGACGAGTCCACGCAGCGCTACCAGGCGCAGATCTCGCTCACCATCGTGGACCCGGCCACCGGGGAGCCGATCGGCGCCATGACAGTGGGCGTCGACGCCGAAGCGCTTCTCTGAGCCCAAACCCGAAAGAATGGAACGGATGCCACCCATGGACGTCACTCGCTTCAGCATGACCAACGCGTCGGTTTTCTTGAAATGCCTGGTCCTGATGGCCGGGGCGACGATCCTCGTGGCAACCGTTCTGTCCTTGTTGAACATCCGCACCACGAACACGGCCATCGACAACGGCATCCGTGAACTGGCCGAGGCGGCGACCTCCTCGGCGGCAGCGGCCAGCGGGGCCGCGCTGCGCTTCGGCAATGTCGCGGCCCTGGAAGAAGCGCTCGACCGGGTTCTCACCACCACGGACGGCGCCGCGTTGCGCGCCATCGCGGTGAACGCTCAAGGTGAAACACTCGCGGAACTGGGCGCGGCGGGCGACGTGGAGGCGGCCACGCTGGCCGCGCTTGCACGAACCGCCGCCACGTCCGGCATGGCGCAGGTCTCCGATGACGGGTTCGTGCATGCCGTGCCCGCCTTCGCCGGATCCGACACCGCCACGTCCACGGGCGCGATCGCCATCCTGTGGACCTCGGCCCTGAGCCGGTCGGCGGCGCAGTCGCAGCTTTTCATCAACCTCGGCATCTCGGCCGTGGTGCTCGCAGCCCTGCTGTATTGCGCCGGCAGCCTCCTGCGCATGCTGGTGTCGCGCCCGGTCACGGCCCTGGCCGAGGAGATCGTCATCCTGCGGAGCGGTCGATACGACGGGGCTGTGCCTTTCACCGAGCGTGGCGATGAAATCGGCACGATCGCGCGCAACCTGTCCGACCTGCAATCGCAGCTTGCCGACGCAGCACTTGGCGCGGAGGCGCGCGCGCGCATCGAACAGGGGCGCAAACGTGTTGTCGAACGGCTTGCCGTCGCCCTGCAGACCGTGGCCGGCGGCGATCTGACACAAAGGCTCGATACCCCCTTCGAGGCCGAATACGAGCCGCTGCGCAATTCCTTCAACGAAACGGTCGATACCTTCGTCCGCGTGATCGAACAGATGGCGCGAAATGCCGAAACCATCCGCAGGAGCGCCGAGAGCATCGCCCAGAGTTCCGACGACCTGTCCGCCCGAACCGAGAACCAGGCCGCCTCCCTGGAGGAAACCGCGGCCGCGCTCAACATGGTCACGTCCAATGTCGAAAGCTCCGCATTGAGCGCTCAGGACGTCGAACGCATCGTCGTCGATGCCCGCATGCGTGCCACCGAATCCGCCGAAGTGGTGCAGAAGACCGTCGACGCGATGTCGCGGATCGAGGAATCATCTCGACAGATCTCGCGCATCACGTCCGTGATCGACGAAATCGCGTTCCAGACCAATCTTCTCGCCCTCAATGCAGGGGTGGAGGCCGCTCGGGCCGGCGACGCCGGACGCGGCTTCTCCGTGGTGGCCAACGAGGTTCGGGCCCTGGCCCAGAGATCCTCGGATGCTGCGAATGAAATCAAGGGGCTGATCAGCGAAAGCTCGGCTTTCGTGGAACGGGGCGTGGACCTTGTGGCCAGTGCCGGCCATGAGTTGAGCGCGATCACCGACAGCGTTTCCACCATCTCGGAGCATGTCGAAGGCATCTCGTCGAACGCACGAGAGCAATCCGCGAGCCTCGCGGAGGTCAACACCGGTGTGGCGCAGCTCGACCGGGTGACCCAGCAGAACGCGGCCATGGTCAGCCAGGCCAATGAGGCCGGACGCACGCTTCGCGATGAAGCCAACGAGATGGCCCGCAGCATCGCCGTCTTCAGGCTTCCCGGCGGCAACGCCACGGGCAGCACGGAGTCCGACTTCCGGCTGGCCATGTAACGTCGGGATCCCGGCCGAGCGCCGCCGGTCGAGACGAGCGCATCGCCCGATCGTGAGAGTCCTGCGCGGGCTCGAGCGCCTGAGCGGCAGCCGCCCCACGGACCCCAGGCAGGGCGTTGGGCGGTGCACGGCCATCGGCCCGGCCTCAAGATCTTTCCTGACTCCTAGGAAAACCGTCGCACAAGCAGGGCTTCGATGGAGATGCCGAGTCAGGGTCTCCTCACTTCGGCGGTTCATGCGGGGACATGCCGAAGCGCCATCGCACTCGGTCATCCCGAGGCCCGCGGTCAGGGCCAGCGACCAGTTCCCGATGAAGGTTCGCGCGATATTGGCGGTCCGGACAGCCCGGCAGGACACCGGGCTTGCATTCTGCCCGGTTTTGAAGTTAATTCGACCAATTGGTCGGGAATACTTGAGGGATGCACGGGAGGGCCTCCTTGAGCAATATTGCATCCGAACCCGTCATCTGCGACGGGCTACGAACACCGATTGGCCGCTACGGCGGTGCGCTTTCCGGCGTGCGGACCGACGACTTGGCCGCGATCCCGATACGCGCGCTGTTGGAACGAAATCCGATGCTCAGGCCAGACGGCATCGACGAGGTGCTTCTTGGATGCGCCAATCAGGCGGGGGAGGACAACCGCAACGTGGCGCGCATGGCCGCGCTTCTCGCGGGGCTGCCGGCCTCCGTGCCGGGGGTCACGCTCAACAGGCTCTGCGCGAGCGGCATGGACGCGGTGGGCTTCGCGGCACGCGGTATCCGCGCCGGCGATTACACCGTCGCGATCGCCGGCGGGGTGGAAAGCATGACCCGCGCGCCCTTCGTGATGCCCAAACCCGACACGGCGTGGTCACGCGAAACGACGGTCCACGACACCACGATTGGATGGCGTTTCGTGAACCCGGCCATGGCGGCCAGCTATGGCACCGATGCGATGCCCGAGACGGCCGACAACGTGGCCGCGGATTACGACATCTCACGCGCCGACCAGGACGCCTTCGCCCTGCGCAGCCAGCAGCGATGGGCCGCGGCGGAGGCCGAGGGCGTCTTTCGCGACGAGATCGCGCCAGTCGCGATCCCGCAACGCAAGGGCGCGCCGGTCATCGTGGACCGGGACGAACATCCCAGGCCCGGCACCACCGCCGAGGGGCTGGCGACGTTGCGCGGCATCAACGGGCCCGACAGGACCGTGACCGCCGGCAACGCTTCTGGCGTCAATGACGGGTCCGCGGCGCTTCTGATCGCGGAGCGGCGGGCGGCGGAGGCGCACGGCCTGACACCCGTGGCGCGCATCCTCGGGATGGCCTCGGCGGGCGTCGAACCTCGGGTCATGGGCATCGGCCCGGTCGACGCCACGCGCAAACTGCTGGACCGGCTGGGCCTGACGATCGCGGACATGGATGTCATCGAGCTGAACGAGGCCTTCGCCGCGCAGGCTCTGGCGGTGCTGCGCGCGCTCGGCCTTCCCGACGACGCGGCGCATGTGAACCCGAATGGCGGAGCCATCGCGCTTGGCCATCCGCTGGGGATGTCGGGAGCCCGGCTGGTGCTGACGGCGGCGCATCAGCTCAGGCGGACGGGCGGGCGCCATGCGCTTTGCACGATGTGCGTCGGCGTGGGACAGGGCACGGCACTGGTGATCGAGCGGATCTGACCGGAGGGGGTCAAGGCGATGTATGCACAAATGGTTCAGTCGACGGGCAAGGGGGTCAAGACCCGCGCCGAGATGACCGAAGAGGAAGCGCGCTTCCAGGACCGCATCGACGCGGGCGAGAAGATCGAGCCCAGGGATTGGATGCCCGAGGGCTACCGAAAGACGCTGATCCGGCAGATCGGCCAGCACGCCCATTCCGAGATCGTGGGACAGCTGCCCGAGGGTAACTGGATCACGCGCGCGCCCACGCTGGAGCGCAAGGCGATCCTGCTGGCCAAGGTGCAGGACGAGGCGGGACATGGTCTTTACCTCTATTGCGCGGCCGAGACGCTGGGCGTGAGCCGTGATGAGCTGACGCAGGATTTGTTAAGCGGGCGCATGAAATACAGCTCGATCTTCAACTACCCCACGCTGACCTGGGCCGATATGGGCGCGGTGGGCTGGCTGGTCGACGGGGCGGCGATCATGAACCAGGTACCGCTTCAGCGGACCTCCTACGGGCCCTATTCGCGCGCGATGATCCGCATCTGCAAGGAGGAATCGTTCCACCAGCGGCAGGGCTACGACATCATGATGAAGATGGCGAAGGGCACGCCGGAGCAAAAGCGCATGGCGCAGGATGCGCTGAACCGGTTCTGGTATCCGTCGCTGATGATGTTCGGGCCGTCCGATGCCGACAGCGTGCATTCCGCGCAGTCGATGGCCTGGAAGATCAAGATCAACACCAATGACGAGCTGCGCCAGAAGTTCGTGGATCAGACCGTGCCGCAGGCGGAGCTTCTGGGCCTGACGATCCCCGACCCGGAATTGAAGTGGAACGAGGCGCGGGGGCATCACGATTTCTCGCAACCCGACTGGTCGGAATTCTTCGCCGTGATTCAAGGGGATGGGCCCTGCAATTCAGAGCGCATGGAAGCCCGGCGAAAGGCCTGGGACGACGGCGCCTGGGTGCGCGAGGGGCTGATGGCGCATGCCGCCAAGAAGGCCGCGCGCAAGGTCGCCGCGGAATAGGAGGGCTGGGACATGAGCACCGAATGGCCCCTGTGGGAGGTTTTCATCCGCGGCCAGCATGGCATCAGCCACAGGCATGTGGGCTCGCTCCATGCGCCCGATGCCGAGATGGCGATGAAGAACGCCCGCGACGTCTACACGAGGCGCAACGAAGGCGTGTCGATCTGGGTGGTGGAGGCGCGGCACATCACGGCCTCCTCGCCCTCGGACAAGGGCCCGTTCTACGAACCGTCGCATTCCAAGGTCTACCGCCATCCGAGTTTCTTCGACATTCCCGACGAAGCGGGGCACATGTGATGGAAGGGGCTGCCTTGTTCCAGTTCCTCCTGCGGATGGGAGACAACACGCTGATCCTCGGCCACCGGGTCAGCGAGTGGTGCGGCCACGCCCCCGTGCTGGAGGAGGACATCGCGCTGGCCAACACCGCGCTCGACCTGATCGGCCAGACGCAGATGTGGCTGGGACTTGCCGCCGAGGTCGAGGGGCAGGGGCGGAGCGCCGACGACCTCGCCTTCCTGCGCGACGTCTGGGATTTCCGGAACCTTCTTCTGGTCGAACAGCCCAACGGCGATTTCGGCCAGACCATCCTGCGGCAGTTCCTGTTCGATGCGTGGCATGTCGAGATGCTGCGGCGGTTGACCGACAGCAGCGACGCGCGCATCGCGGCGATCGCGGCCAAGGCGCTGAAGGAGGCGCGGTATCACGTGGAGCGTTCGGGCGACACGGTGATCGGCCTCGGCGACGGGACGGACGAAAGCCACGCGCGGATGCAGGCCGCGCTCGACAGGCTCTGGCCCTATCTGGGCGAGATGTTTCATGGCGACGGGGTGGACGAAGCGATGGAGAAGGCCGCCATCGCGCCCGCGGCGGAGGCCCTGCGCGCGCCGGTGTCGGAGCGGATCGAGGCCGTTCTGGACAAGGCCACGCTCAGCATCCCCGAGACCCGTCACGCCCGGTCGGGCGGCAAGTCCGGTGTGCGACACAGCGAGCATCTGGGCCATCTCCTGACCCAGATGCAGTGGCTCCAGCGCGCCTATCCGGGGGCGACATGGTAGCGCTCCGGCCCGCGCCCGATGATGTCTGGGGCTGGCTCGACCTTGTCCCGGACCCGGAGATCCCGGTGATTTCGGTTGTGGATCTGGGCATCGTGCGGGACGTGGGCTGGGACGGCGACACGCTTGTCGTCGCCCTCACGCCCACCTATTCGGGCTGCCCCGCCACCGCGATCATCTCGCTCGAGATCGAGGCGGCGCTGCGCGCGCGCGGGGTGGAAGACATCCGCCTCGAGACCCGCATCGCGCCGCCATGGACCACCGACTGGCTGAGCGAGAAGGGCCGCGCCCGGCTGGAGGAATTCGGCATCGCGCCGCCCGAGACGGCGGGCGGGCCGAAACGCTGCCCGCGCTGCGGCGGCGCCGATCTGGAGCGGATCAGCCAGTTCGGCTCCACGCCTTGCAAGGCGCAGTGGCGCTGCCGCGACTGTCTCGAACCCTTCGACTATTTCAAGTGCATCTGAGGGCCGACCCCGTGCCGCGTTTCCATGACCTCACCGTCACCGGTATCGAAAGGACCATCCGCGATGCGGTGGTCGTGACGCTCCGTCCGCCCGAAGACGCCGATTTCACCTTTCGCCCCGGCCAGTACCTGACCTTCCGCCGCGATTTCGACGGGCAGGAGATCCGGCGCACCTATTCGATCTGCGCAGGGCTGGACGATGGCGTGCTGCAGGTGGGCATCAAACGGGTCGAGGGCGGCGCGTTTTCCACCTTCGCCAATGAAGAACTCGCCGTCGGCGACACGTTGCAGGCCATGCCGCCCACGGGCCGCTTCACCGTCGATCTGGACCCGGAGGCGGCGCACGACTACCTCGCCTTCGCGGGAGGGTCCGGGATCACGCCCGTCCTGTCGCTGATCCGAAGCGTGCTGGCGCGCGAGCCGAAGTCGCGCGCCACGCTGGTCTATGCAAACCGCCGCATGAACACGATCATGTTCCGCGAGGAGATCGAGGACCTCAAGAACCTGCACATGGGCCGGCTTCGCGTGATCCACGTGCTGGAGCAGGACGCGCAGGAGATCGAGCTGTTCACCGGCCGCGTGACCGAGGAGAAATGCGCCGAGCTCTTTCGCGGCTGGATCGAGGTGGGCGCGATGGACATGGCATTCATCTGCGGGCCCGAGCCGATGATGAAGGGGATCGCACGCGCGCTCGAGGCGCATGGAATGGCAAGGGACCGGATCAGGTACGAGCTTTTCACATCCGCCGCGCAGCAGGGCCGCCTGCCGCAACGCGCGATGACGAAGAGCGGGTCCACCGGCAAGACGATCCGGCTGAGCGTCACGCTCGACGGTGCCACGCAGAGCTTCGCGATGGGCCCCGATCAGACCGTGCTGGAGGCGGCGCTTGCCCATGACCTCGACGTGCCGTTTTCCTGCCGCGCCGGGGTCTGCTCGACCTGCCGCTGCCGCGTGACGGAGGGCGAGGTCGCGATGGACACCAACCACGCGCTAGAGGATCACGAGGTGGCGCAGGGCTTTGCGCTGTCGTGCCAGTCGCGCCCGCTGACCGATCATGTCAGCGTGAGCTACGACACGTGAGGGACGGCCGATGACGCTCCACCCCGTGCAAAGTTTCGTCGCCGGCGAATGGGTCATGCCGGGCGAGCGGGCCCGCCCCATCGCCGATGCCGCGACGGGAGAGGTCTTTGCCGAGGCAGGACATGGTGGCCTCGACTTTGGCGCGATCAGGGAGTTCGCGATCACGAAAGGCGGCCCCGCGCTGCGCGCCATGGGGTTCCATGACCGCGCCCGGATGCTCAAGGCCTTGGCCGCCTACTTGAACGAGCGCCGCGCGCCACTTTACCGCCTGTCGCACCGCACCGGCGCGACCATGGCCGACAACCGCATCGACATCGACGGCGGCATCGGGACGATGTTCGTCATCGCCTCCAAGGGGCGGCGCGAGATGCCGGACGGCGACGTCTATCTCGACGGCGGGCTCGAGGCGCTGTCGCGGGGCGGCAGTTTCGTGGGCCAGCATGTCTGCACGGCCCTGCAGGGGGTGGCGGTCCATATCAACGCGTTCAACTTTCCCGTCTGGGGCATGCTGGAAAAGCTCGCGCCGACGCTTCTGGCGGGCATGCCGGCCATCGTGAAGCCGGCGACGGCCAGCGGCTACGTGGCCGAGGCCGCGGTGCGGATCATGCTGGAGAGCGGCATCCTGCCCGAGGGCGCGCTGCAGCTTGTTTCGGGCGATCCGGGCGATCTGCTGGACCGGCTCGACGGACAGGACGTGGTCAGCTTCACCGGCTCCGCCGCGACGGCTCTGACGCTCAGGTCCAATCACACCCTATTGAGCGGGGCGGTGCGCTTCGTCGCCGAACAGGACAGCCTGAACGCCACGATCCTCGGCCCCGACGCCGCGCCGGGAACGCCCGAGTTCGACCTGTTCCTGAAGGAGGCGCATCGCGAGATGACCGCCAAGGCGGGTCAGAAATGCACCGCGATCCGGCGCATCCTCGTGCCCGAACCCCATGTGGAGGCGGTGATCGACGGGCTGTCGCAGCGGCTGGCCGCGACCCGCATCGGCGCGCCCGAGCGCGAGACGACGCGCATGGGCGCGCTGATCTCGCAGGCGCAAAGGCAGGACGTGCTGGCGCAGGCCGAAAAGATCGCGGCGGAGGCCGAGCGTGTGCATGGCGATCCGGACGCGTTCGAGGTCGATGGCGCGGACGCGCGGGCCGGGGCCTTCCTGCCGCCGATGCTCTATCATTGTGCCGACCCCGACCGGGCGGCGCGCGTCCACGACACCGAGGCGTTCGGCCCGGTGGCGACGGTGATGGGGTACGCCGGCCTCGACCACGCCGCGGCGCTGGCCAATCGCGGTGGCGGCAGCCTCGTGGTCTCGCTCGTCACCAACGATCCGAATGTCGCGCGGACCGTCACGATGGAAAGCGCCGCGTATCATGGGCGCATCTACATCAACAACCGAACGGCGATGGACGAGAGCACCGGCCACGGCTCGCCGCTGCCGCATATGGTGCATGGCGGGCCGGGCCGCGCGGGCGGGGGCGAGGAACTGGGCGGGGTGCGGGGCGTGCTGCATTACATGCAGCGCACCGCGATCCAGGGCAGCCCCGACATGCTGACCGCGATCACCGGCCAGTGGCAGAAAGGTGCGGCACGGCCCGAAGCGGCCACCCATCCCTTCACCCGCGCCTTCGAGGACCTCGCCATCGGCGACACGCTCGAGACCGGGGAACGCGCGGTCACGCTGGAGGATATCGAGCATTTCGCCGCTTTCACCGGGGACAGGTTCTACGCCCATATGGATGAGGCCGCAGCCCTTCGGAACCCGTTCTTCCCCGGCCGTGTCGCCCATGGCTACCTGATCCTCAGCTTCGCGGCGGGGCTGTTCGTGCGGCCCGACGAGGGGCCGGTTCTTGCCAATACGGGGCTGGAAAACCTGCGCTTTCTCAAGCCCGTGCCGCCGGGCGCCGCGATCCGGGTCAGGCTGACCGTGAAACGCAAGACGCGTCGCACCGACAGCTATGGCGAGGTGCGCTGGAACGTCGAGGTCGTGGATCAGGATGGCGATGCCGTGGCCGAATACGACCTGCTCACCATGGTTCGCTACCGCGCGCCGCGGCCTCGGTGACGCAGTTTCGTATGCGCCGGCATACATGACTTGCCTCCCCTCGTCGGAATGTGCCAGCCTGCGCCCCGCAGATCATGCAAAGGGCGGGAGGAACCCGTCCATGCGAACTGGGAGGAAATATCAGATGAAAATGACCATGACCCGTCGGGTCGTGCTGGCGGCGGCTGCGGCCACGCTGGCCTTCGGGGGCGCGGCTCAGGCCGACGACCACCAGATGCTCGAACAGCTCCACTTCATCGTTCCCGGCGGCGCCGGTGGCGGTTGGGACGGCGCGGCACGCGGAACCGGTGAGGCGCTGACCGAATCCGGCCTTGTCGGCAGCGCGTCCTTCGAGAACATGTCCGGCGGCGGCGGCGGTGTCGCGATCGCCCACATGATCGAGAACGCCGAAAGCCTCGACAACACGCTGATGGTGAACTCCACGCCCATCGTGATCCGCTCGCTCACCGGCGTCTTCCCGCAGAGCTTCCGCGACCTTACGCTCGTGGCCGGGACCACCGGGGACTACGCGGCGATCGTGGTGCCCGCCGACAGCCCGATCGAGGACATGGACGGCCTTCTGGCGGCCTATGCCGAGCAGGGGATGGACTTCGCCGTCGGCGGCGGCTCGGTGCCGGGCGGCATGGACCACCTCGTCGTGGCGATGGTGATGCGCGCGGCCGGCGAGGACCCAACGGCGGTCAACTACATCGCCTATGACGCGGGCGGCGAGGCGATGGCCGGTCTGCTTTCGGGCGAGATCGACGCGCTTTCGACCGGCTTCTCCGAGGCCATCGCGCTCGCCGATCAGGGCGAGGTGCGCATTCTCGGAGTGACCGCGCCCGAACGCGTGCCGGCCTATGACACGGCGCCCACCTTCGTCGAACAGGGCATCGACACGACCTTCATCAACTGGCGCGGCTTCTTCGCTCCGCCGGGCACGTCCGACGAGAAAACCGCCCAGTACATCGCGGCGCTCGAAGCCCTCTACGAGACCGAGGCATGGGAAGAGGTGCGCGCGCGCAACGGTTGGGTGAACATCTGGAACCCGGGCGAGGATTTCCGCACGTTCCTTGAAGCGCAGGAACAGGAAATCGGCGACCTGATGCGGCAGCTCGGCTTCCTCTGAGGTCATGTAGAGAGGGGCGGCGGGACCGGTCCCGCCCTGCGCCGGAGATACGCGCAGGGCGGGGGTGACCCCGCCGTCCCATTGCCTCCACGGCACCGATAAAGGGGAGGGGACGCCATGGCGCTGGATCGCTGGATCGCGCTGATCTTCATCACGTTCTGCTGCGTCTACGGCTATCTGGCCTTCTTCACGATGGACCAGCTTCTGCCGCCCTTCATGCAGCGCAACCCGGTCTGGCCCTCGACCTTCCCAAAGGTGCTGTCGGTCCTCGGTATCATCGTGGGCCTCGTCGTCCTGTTCGGGCTGGAGTCGCATTCGGCCGAGAAGGAACCGTCCGCCACGGACATCAATTATCGGCGCTTGCATGACTACAAGCTGGGCCAGGCGCTCATGCTGCTGGGGCTGATGGTCGCCTATGCGCTGATGCTGCGTCCGGCGGGTTTCCTTTTGTCGACGACCGTCTTTCTTTTCGCCGGAAGCGCCGTCCTGGGAGAGCGCAAATGGCTGAGGATGCTGTTGGTCGCGGGGATTGCGACCGGCTGTGTCTGGTATCTTGTACAAGAAGTTTTGGGCATCTTCCTGCGCCCCTTTCCGTTCTTCATGGGGACCTGAGCCATGCTTGAAGGCATCATGATCGGGCTGACGGCGGCCTTTTCGCTCCAGAACCTCCTGATGGTGGTCGCCGGCTGCCTCATCGGCACCTTCATCGGCATGCTGCCGGGGCTCGGGCCGATGTCGATCATCGCGATCATGATCCCCGTGGCGATCACGCTGGGCGATCCGGCGGCGGCGCTGATCCTGCTGGCGGGCGTCTATTACGGCGCGATCTTCGGGGGCTCGACCTCCTCGATCCTGCTGAACGCGCCGGGCGTCGCGGGCACGGTCGCGACCAGTTTCGACGGCTACCCGATGGCGCAGAAGGGGCAGGCGGGCAAGGCCCTGACCATCGCCGCCGTGGCCAGTTTCGCGGGCGGCACGATCGGCGCGATCCTCCTGATGGTCTTCGCGCCGGCGCTGTCGACCGTGGCGCTCCTGTTCCATTCGGCCGAGTATTTCGCGCTCATGGTCGTCGGGCTATCGGCCATTGCGGCCTTCGCGGGCACGGGGCAGGTGGCCAAGGCGCTGATGATGACGATGCTTGGCCTGATGCTGGCCACCGTGGGCGAAGGCGCGCTTTTCAGCATGCCGCGCTTCACGCTGGGGCTGATGGACCTGCAATCGGGGATTTCCTTCATCACGCTGGCCATGGCCATGTTCGCGCTGCCCGAGGCCATGTTCCTTGTCCTCAATCCCGCGCGGGGCACGAATGGCGAGGGTGGATCGAACAAGATCACCGGCCTGCGGTTTTCCCGCGCGGAGGGCCGCGCGATGATGCCGGTGATCGGGCGGCAGTCGGTGCAGGGCTTCTTCATCGGGGTGCTGCCGGGGGCGGGGGCGACGATCGCGTCCTTCCTCGGCTACGCGGTGGAACGCAACCTCGCCTCGCCCGAGGAGCAGAAGGAATTCGGCAAGGGCTCGGTCAAGGGACTGGCCGCGCCGGAAACCGCCAACAACGCCGCCTGCACCGGGTCCTTCGTGCCGCTGCTGACGCTGGGCATTCCGGGGTCCGGGACCACCGCGATCCTGCTCGGCGCGCTGATCGCGCTGAACGTGACGCCGGGGCCGCGGTTGATGACGGACACGCCCGAGATCTTCTGGGCGGTCATCATCTCGATGTTCATCGGCAATCTCGTCCTGCTGATCCTGAACCTGCCGCTCATTCCCTATATCGCCAAGATTCTCACGATCCCGCGCGAATACCTGATCCCCTTCATCCTGTTCTTCACGCTGATGGGCGCGTATATCGGCCAGAACAACGCCACCGAGCTTCTGATCCTGGTGGGTCTCGGCGTGGTGGCGACGATCCTTCGCTTCGCCGATTACCCGCTGGCGCCGCTCCTGATCGGTTTCATCCTCGGCACCATGCTGGAGGATAATTTCTCCCGCTCGATGCAGCTTTACCAGGGAGTCGGCTTCGTGCTGGAACGGCCCATGACACTGGCGCTTCTGGTGATGGCGCTGCTGCTCGTGCTTCTGCCGAGCTATCGGGCGCGGCGGGCGCGCAAGCGGGCCGAGGGCGTGGCCGACGGCGATTGATCACGCGTCTGGACCTGCGCCGCCCCCGGCGCTATCCCGAGGCGGGAATGTCCGAGGGAGGCAGACATGGCGTTGTTCGAGGGTGAGGTGGCCGTCATTTCGGGGGCCGCGTCGGGGCTGGGCGAAGCGACCGCGCGGGCGCTGGCCGCGCGCGGCATGGTTCCCGCGATCTTCGACCTCAACGCGGAGGCGGGCGAGGCCGTGGCGCGGGACGTGGGTGGCCGGTTCTACGCCGTCGACGTGACCGATCCGGGCGCCGTCGCGGGGGCCATCGCGCATGTCGCCGCCGATCTCGGCACCATCCGCGTCGCGGTCAGCTGTGCCGGCATAGCGCCGGGGGCCAAGACCGTCTCGCGCGGGGAAGCCCACGACCCGGACCTCTTCGCGAAAACCATTGCCATCAACCTGATCGGCACCTTCAACCTCGCCAGCCAGGCCGCCGCGCGCATGGTGGCGGCCGAGCCCGTGGACGCGGATGGCACGCGCGGCGTGATCGTCAACACGGCCTCCGTCGCGGCCTATGAGGGGCAGGTGGGGCAGGTGGCCTACGCGGCGTCGAAGGGCGGCGTCGTGGGCCTGACGCTGCCCATGGCGCGGGACCTCGCCGACAAGGGGGTGCGCGTGGCCGCCATCGCGCCGGGGCTGTTCCTGACGCCCATGCTCGAGGGCCTGCCGCAGGAGGTGCAGGACAGCCTGGGCGCGCAGGTCCCGTTCCCCGCGCGCCTCGGCGATCCGGCGGAGTATGCGTCGCTGGTGGGTCACATCATCGACAACCCGATGCTGAACGGCTCGGTCCTGCGGCTCGACGGCGCGATCCGGCTGGCGCCGCGCTAGGCCGTGGCGGGCGAGGTCCTCATCGCCGGCGGCGGGATCGCGGGGCTGAGCCTTGCGCTTACCCTGCATCAGATCGGCGTGCAGGCCCGCGTCTACGAGGCGGCCTCCGAGATCCGGCCGCTGGGCGTGGGGATCAACCTGCAACCGAACGCGGTCCGGGAGTTGTTCGACCTCGGGCTGGGTGCGGAAGTGCTGGACCGCGTCGGCCTGCCCGCGCGGGAATGGGCGCTGGTGGGGCTGAACGGCAACGACATCCACGCCGAGCCGCGCGGGATCGAGGCGGGTTACCGCTGGCCGCAATACGCCGTTCATCGCGGGGCGTTCCACATGGCGCTTCATCAGGCGGTGCGCGACCGGCTGGGCGAGGGGGCCGTGGTCACGGGCGCGCGGGCGCAGGGCTATGCGCAGGACGCGGACGGCGTGACGCTGCACCTGTCGCGGGCGGACGGCAGGCACTCCGAGGCGCGCGGCGCGCTCCTGATCGGGGCGGACGGCATTCATTCGGCGATCCGGGCGCAGATGCACCCCGATCAGGGCCCGATCCACTGGGGCGGCGCGCTGATGTGGCGCGGCACGGTGCGGGCGCGGCCCTTGCGCACCGGGTCGTCCTTCGTGGGGCTTGGCACCGGGCGGCAGCGCATGGTGATCTACCCGATCTCCCACCCGGACGCGGAGGGCCGCGCCCTGATCAACTGGATCGCGGAGGTCACCGTCGACAGCACCGGGGGCTGGAGCGGCGAACGCTGGTTCGAACCGGCGGAGATCGGCGATTTCGTCCATCATTTCGAGGCTTTCCGCTACCCCTGGCTGGACGTGCCCGCGCTTCTTGCGGCGAGTGGGGCGGCGTGGATGAACCCGATGATCGACCGCGACCCGGTGCCCGCATGGGTCGAGGGGCGCGTGGCGCTGATGGGGGACGCGGCGCACGCGATGTATCCCACGGGCTCCAATGGCGCGAGCCAGGCCATCGTCGATGCGCGTGTGATCGGGGCGAAGATGCTGGCGCATGGCGTCGGTCCCGGGGCGCTCTCGGCTTATGACGCCGAGCTTTGCGGGCCGGTGTCGGAGCTTGTGCTGCGCAACCGCAACGCGGGGCCCTTCGGCCTGCTCGACATCGTGGACGACCGCTGTGCCGGGGTGTTCGACGATATCGACACGGTGATCCCGCCCGAGGAACGGGCGGCCTTCATCGCGGGCTACAAGGCCGCGGCGGGCTTTGCCATCGACCGGCTGAACGCCGCGCCGCCGACGATCCCGCCGGGGGCACGCGTGGGTGCCGCTTAGGGCTGGCATCCGCCCGGAAAACGCGACACATCTTGGGCGAAACGGGAGGTTTCGAGTCCCGGGAGAACCGACATGACCAGTTCCAAGACCATGACCGAGATCCGCGCGCTCGACGCCGCGCATCACATCCATCCCTTCACCAACACGCGTGAGCTCAACGTGAAGGGCGCGCGGGTGATCACCGGGGCCAAGGGCGTGTGGCTGACCGACGGCGAGGGCAACCGCATCCTCGACGGGATGGCGGGGCTTTGGTGCACCGCCGTGGGGTACGGGCGCGACAGCATCGTCGACGCGGTCGCGGCCCAGATGCGCGAGCTGCCGTTCTACAACACCTTCTTCCAGTCCACGCACCCGCCGGTGGCCGCGCTGTCCGAGCGGCTGGCCACCCTGACGCCGGCGCAGTTCAACCGCTTCTTCTACTGCTCGTCGGGGTCCGAGGCGATCGACACCGTGATCCGGCTCGTCTCCTACTATTGGCAGTTGCGGGAGAAACCGGGGCGCAACGTCATCGTCTCGCGCCGGGGGGCTTATCATGGCTCCACCGTGGCGGCGACCAGCGTCGGCGGCTTCGACGCGATGCACCGGCAGGCGGGCCTGCCCGTGGGCAACATCTTTCACGCGCCGCGCCCGGCCTGGTGGGCGGAGGGCGGCGACCTGAGCCCCGAGGCGTTCGGGGCCAAGGTCGCACGCGACACCCTGTCCCTGATCGACGGGATCGGGGTCGAGCGCGTGGCGGCCTTCATCGCCGAGCCCGTCATGGGCGCGGGCGGGGTGATCGTGCCACCCGACAGCTACTGGCCCGCGCTCTGGGCGGGTCTGAAGGAGCGCGGCGTGCTCATGGTCTCGGACGAGGTGATCTGCGGCTTCGGGCGCACGGGGTCGTGGTTCGGCTGCCAGACCTACGGCACGGAACCCGATTTCATGACCATGGCCAAGGCGCTGACCTCGGGCTACGTGCCGATGGGCGCGGTCGCGGTGTCGGACCGGATCGCCGAGGTGCTGGTCGCCAGGGGCGAGGAATTCACCCACGGCTACACCTATTCCGGCCATCCGGCGGCGGCCGCGGCGGCGCTCGCCAATCTCGATATCCTCGAGGGCGAGGGCCTGCCCGACCGCGTGGCGGACGATATCGGCCCCTACCTGAAGGAGCGCTGGTGCGCACTGGCCGATCACCCGGTCGTGGGTGAGGCGGTCATGACGGGGCTGATGGGGGCGCTCCAGCTCTGCGCCGACAAGGACGCGCGCCGGCCCTTTCCCGAAAAGGCCGAGATGGGCCTGGTCTGCCGCGAGCATTCCATCGCGGCCGGTCTGGTGATGCGCGCGGTGGGCGACCGGATGGTCGTGTCGCCGCCGCTGATCCTCAGCCATGAAGAGGCCGACATGCTGGTGGAGCGGGCGCGGATCGCGCTCGACCGGACGGCTGCCGACGCCCGGAGCCTCGGCCTGATCTAGGTGCCGTGACCCTGCGCGCCCGGACCGGGCGCGGGGTCCGTCCCGCCGTCCGCCGCGATACCGTGGGACGCGCTGCGCCGATGGGCCGCCAGCTTGTCCTCGAGCATCCGGCGCGCGCGCGCCTCGGCCATGCGGATGCGCACGGCGGTCCGGAACAATTCTTCCGTGGTTGGCGACGAGGCCCCGATCGCCTGCGCGATGGTCTCGGCGAGGCGGTCGTCGTCCAGCTCCTCGGCGGCCTTGAGAACGTCCACGGCCAGCTTGTCGATCAGATCGGCGTAGTAGCTCATGGGGCGCTCACGGTCATCGGGTGGTTTCCGTCAGTCGGCGGCGAACATAGGTCTGCACGCTTTCGATCATCGGGTCCATGTGCGGGTCCTCGAAGAAATGCCCGGCGCCTTCCATCTCCTCGTGGGTGATGGTGATGCCCTTCTGCTCGTGCAGCTTGTCGACGAGGATGCGCGTGTCCTGCGGCTTGGCGAAGCGGTCGTTGGTGCCGTTGATGATGAGGCCGGAGGCCGGGCAGGGGGCGAGGAAGGAAAAATCGTACATGTTCGCCGGCGGCGAGACCGAGATGAAGCCGGTGATCTCGGGCCGGCGCATCAGAAGCTGCATGCCGATCCACGCGCCGAAGGAAAATCCCGCCACCCAGCAATGCTTGGCATTGGGGTTGAGCGACTGAAGGTAGTCGAGCGCCGAGGCCGCGTCGGAAAGCTCGCCGATGCCCTGGTCGTATTCGCCCTGGGACCGGCCCACGCCGCGGAAGTTGAACCGCAGCACGGTAAAGCCCATCTGGTGAAAGGCGTAATGCAGGTTGTAGACGACGCGGTTGTTCATCGTGCCGCCGAATTGCGGGTGCGGGTGCAAGATGATCGCGATCGGGGCGTCCTTGGCCTTCTGCGGGTGATAACGTCCTTCAAGCCGGCCTTCTGGACCGGGGAAAATCACCTCGGGCATCCGGGTCTCCCTCGCGTATGGATCATGGGCCACGATTTCTTGACGCGGGCCCTGTCGCTGCCTAGTACCATTCAGGTCCGGATGGCGGCACCTTCCGAACCGCTCCGCAGTTAAGCGCCAATGGCGCAAAGGTCAATTGGTCCGGGCCCGTCACCCGTGTCTTGCCGGGGAGAATGCGATGAAACTGTCCACCAAGGGCCGCTACGCCATGGTCGCGATGACGGACCTTGCCATGCTTCCCGACGGAGAATTGAGCGCGCTGTCGGAACTGGCCAGGCGTCAGAACATCTCGCTGCCCTATCTGGAACAGCTTTTCGTGAAGCTCCGGCGCGCCGGTCTGGTGACGTCGGTACGGGGTCCGGGCGGGGGGTACTGCCTCGCGCGGCCGGCCTCCGACATCCGGGTGGTGGAGGTCTTCGCCGCCGTCGACGAGATGGTGGACGCGATGCACAAGGGCGCCAGCGCGACCGGCGCGCAATCGGGCAGCCGGGCGCAGAGCATGACGAACCGGCTCTGGGAAAGCCTCAGCGCGCATGTCTACGTGTTCCTGCACCAGACGCGCCTGTCGGACGTGGTGCGCAACGACCTGACCCCTTGCCCGGCGGTGCCGACGCTTTTCGAGGTTGTGGACGAAGCGTGAGACCGACAGGCGGCATCACGGGTGTCGACGTCGGAATGCGTATTTTTGGAAAGATGAAGGGGACCCGTCGGTGAGCAGGGCGCGCGTCTATCTCGATCACAACGCGACGATGCCGCTGCGGGCGGAGGCGCGCGCCGCCATGATCGAGGCGATGGACATGGTGGGCAACCCGTCCTCCGTCCATGCCGAGGGGCGCGCGGCCAAGGCGCTGATGGAGCGGGCGCGGGCGCAGATCGCGCAGGCCGCGGGCGCGCAGGCGGCCGATATCGTGTTCGTATCCGGCGCGACGGAGGCCGCGGCGCTGGCGCTGGCCGGACGCGGGCTGCATGGCGCGGCGATCGAGCATGACGCGGTGCGCGTCTGGGTGGCGGAGGACCTGCCCGTTTCCCCCGATGGCGCGGTGGCCGTGACGGAGCCGGCGGCCTCCACGCTTCAGGCGGCCAATTCGGAGACCGGCATCTTGCAGGACCTGCCCGAGGGGCTGGCCGTCAGCGACTGGACGCAAGCCTTCGGGAAACTGCCCATGGCCTTCGACTGGTCGGGCATCGATATGGCGCTGATCTCGGCCCACAAGATCGGTGGGCCGAAGGGAATCGGGGCGCTGATCCTGCGCCGCGGGCTGGACATGACCGCGCGCATCCGTGGCGGCGGGCAGGAGATGGGGCGGCGGTCGGGCACGGAGAACCTGATCGGCATTGCAGGATTTGGTGTGGCAGCACAGGCAAGCCTACAGGATGTTGAGAACGGTACTTGGGACCGCGTCGAGAAACTTAGAAATATTCTAGAAAAGACTCTGGAACCCCGGGCAAAAGAGACTATTTTTGTCGGGCAAGGCGTACCGCGTCTTCCGAACACCTCCTGCCTGGTCACGCCCGGCTGGAAGGGGGAGACGCAGGTGATGCAGATGGACCTGGCCGGTTTCGCGATCTCCGCGGGTTCGGCCTGTTCATCGGGGAAGGTCCGGTCGAGCGACGTCTTGACCGCGATGGGCCTCGACGAGAAAGCGGCGGCATGCGCCATCCGCGTCTCGCTCGGGCCCGACACGACCGAAGCGGAGGTGCGCGCCTTCGCCGAGGCCTGGGGAGCGGCCCATGACCGCTTCCGTGCGCGCGCGGCATAGACCCGGTCCGACAAGGGGGCCGGCGCCGCGAGGGCGACAGGGCCGCTGAACAGGACCGGGTGGGCGACCATCCGAATGGAAACGAAGCGGTCCCGCGACCGCGACCGAAACGGGCCGGGCATCCCGGCACCAAGGAGGTATTGATGACCGCACTTGATACGGAAGTTCGCGAAGGCGTCGAACGCGAGACGGTCGAGGCCGTCAAGGCACTCGGCGGCAAGTACAAGTACGGCTGGGAAACCGAGATCGAGATGGATTACGCCCCCAAGGGCGTGAACGAGGATATCGTTCGCCTGATCTCGGACAAGAACGGCGAACCGGAGTGGATGACCGACTGGCGTCTGCAGGCGTTCAAGCGCTGGAAGCAGATGGATGAGCCCGAATGGGCGATGGTGAACTACCCGCCCATCGACTACCAGAGCCAGTATTACTATGCCCGCCCCAAGAGCATGAGCGAGAAGCCCAAGTCGCTGGACGATGTCGATCCGGCGCTTCTGCGCACCTATGAGAAGCTGGGCATTCCGCTGAAGGAACAGATGATCCTGGCCGGGGTCGAGGGTGCCGAGGACATGGCCCCGGAAGGCCGCAAGGTCGCCGTCGACGCGGTCTTCGACAGCGTGTCCGTGGGCACCACCTTCCAGGCGGAGCTGGAGAAGGCGGGCGTGATATTCTGCTCGATCTCCGAGGCGATCCAGAAGCATCCCGACCTGGTGAAGAAATACCTCGGTTCGGTCGTTCCGATCACCGACAATTTCTTCGCGACGCTCAACTCGGCCGTGTTCTCGGACGGGTCCTTCGTCTACGTGCCGCCGGGCGTGCGCTGCCCGATGGAGCTGTCGACCTATTTCCGGATCAATGCCGAGAACACGGGCCAGTTCGAGCGCACGCTGATCATCGCCGACAAGGGCAGCTACGTGAGCTACCTCGAAGGCTGCACCGCGCCGCAGCGCGACACGCACCAGCTGCACGCGGCCGTGGTGGAACTGGTGGCGCTCGACGATGCCGAGATCAAGTATTCGACCGTGCAGAACTGGTACCCGGGCGACGAGGAAGGCCGTGGCGGCATCTACAATTTCGTCACCAAGCGCGCCGATTGCCGGGGCGACCGGTCCAAGGTGATGTGGACGCAGGTGGAAACCGGCTCCGCGATCACGTGGAAATACCCGTCTTGCATCCTGCGCGGCGACGACAGCCAGGGGGAGTTCTACTCCATCGCCATCGCCAACAACGCCCAGCAGGCCGACACCGGCACCAAGATGGTGCATCTGGGCAAGCGCACGAAATCGCGGATCGTGTCGAAGGGCATCAGCGCGGGGCGCGCGCAGAACACCTATCGCGGGCTCGTGTCGATGCACCCCAAGGCGAAGGAAAGCCGCAACTACACGCAATGCGACAGCCTTCTGATCGGCGACAAATGCGGGGCGCACACGGTTCCCTATATCGAGGTCAAGAACAACTCGAGCCGGGTGGAGCATGAGGCGACGACCTCCAAGGTCGACGACGACCAGCTCTTCTATTGCCGGAGCCGCGGCATGGACGAGGAGGAGGCCGTGGCGCTGGTCGTCAACGGGTTCTGCCGCGAGGTTCTGCAGGCCCTGCCGATGGAGTTCGCCATGGAGGCGCAACAGCTCGTGGCGATCAGTCTTGAAGGGTCGGTGGGCTGACGCGCAGCGTCGGTTCCCGCTTGCCGAGAGAAGAACGCGATGAACTGGAAATTCTGGCTGACGCCGGCAGAGCCCCGGGCACGCTATGCCTTGTTGCTGGCGATCGGCGTGGTGATCCTGATGACGCTGACTTACGGCGTATGGTACCCCGGCGGGCCCGGGCTGGCGGCTTTCGCGACGGTGACGGCGATCGTCGTGGCCCATGTGTCGGCCAAACTCATCATGCGGAGTTGAGGACCATGATCACGACCACCACACCCTCGGTCGAGGGGCGTCCGATTACCGCCTATCACGGCATCGTCGTGGGCGAGGCCATCCTGGGCGCGAATGTCTTCCGCGATCTCTTCGCCGGGATCACCGACATCATCGGTGGCCGGTCCGGCGCCTACGAAGAGGAACTCGGCAAGGCGCGCACCGTCGCGCTTCAGGAGATGCAGGATCGCGCGCGGGAGATGGGGGCCAATGCCGTGGTGGGCATCGATCTCGACTACGAGGTGATCAACAACATGCTGATGGTGTCCGCCTCGGGCACGGCGGTGACGCTGGGCTGACGGCATGGGCGACAAGGAACGACCGGCGTTTCGCGCCGGGCCGCGCGCGGCGCAAGCCATGGAACGGTGCCGCGCCGGATGAACACGAACCACCTGCGCGCGCCTTGGAGTGCGTGAGGAGACGGAGAGAAAAATGCTAGAGATCAAGAACCTGCATGTGAAACTTGAAGAAGAGGACAAGCAGATCCTCAAGGGTGTCGACCTGACCGTCGAGGCCGGCAAGGTCCATGCGATCATGGGCCCGAACGGGTCCGGCAAGTCGACGCTGAGCTACGTGCTCTCGGGGCGCGATGGCTACGTGGTCACCGACGGCACGGCGACGCTTCTGGGCGAGGATCTGCTGGCCATGGAGACCGAGGAACGCGCGGCGGCGGGCCTCTTCCTCGCGTTCCAGTACCCGGTCGAGATCCCCGGCGTCGGCAACATGACCTTCCTGCGCACCGCGCTGAACGCACAGCGCAAGGCGCGCGGCGAGGACGAGATCAGCGCAGGCGATTTTCTCAAGCTTATCCGTGCGAAGGCCAAGGATCTTCAGATCGATGCCGACATGCTCAAGCGGCCCGTGAACGTGGGTTTCTCGGGCGGCGAGAAGAAGCGCAACGAGATCCTGCAGATGGCGCTTCTGGAGCCGAAGATGTGCATCCTCGACGAGACCGACAGCGGGCTCGACGTCGATGCGATGAAGCTGGTCTCCGAGGGCGTCAACGCGCTCCGGGACGAAGGCCGCGGTTTTCTCGTCATCACCCACTACCAGCGCCTGCTCGACCATATCCATCCAGACGTGGTGCACATCATGTCCGACGGCCGCATCGTCAAGACGGGCGGGCCGGAGCTTGCCCTCGAGGTCGAGAAGAACGGCTATGCCGACATCCTCGAGGAGGTCGCGTGATGGCGCTTGCGCAGGCCAAACTGGATCTGACCGAGACGCGGCTGGCCGAGATGCCGGCGCCCACGGGCGAGGCCGGCTGGGCTGGCGAGGCGCGGTCGGCCGCCGTCGCGCGGGTGCGGGCCATGGGCCTGCCGACACGGCGCGACGAGTACTGGAAATATACCGATCCGGCCACGCTCACGCAGGCCGCGGCGCCGCGCGCAGCCGTGTTCGATGCCGACGGCGAGGTGCCCCTATACGCGGATATCGACCGGCTCAAGCTGGTTTTCGTTGACGGTGTGTTCGACCCGGATCAATCCGACGACCTCGCGATGGAAGGCGTTGAAATCGAACGCCTTTCGGATGCTCTGAAAAAGGACATCCACTGGGCGCGCGATCTTTTCGGCGTGCTTGAGACGCGTGGTCAGGACCCGGTCGAAAGGCCGCTTGCCGCACTGAATACCGGGTTCGCGACCGACGGTATCGTGATCCGCGCCACCGCGAAGGTGGCCAGACCCATCAGCTTCGTCTACCTGCACCGCGACGAGACCTCGGATGCGATGCTGCACCACGTCGTGCGTGTCGAGAAAGGCGCCGAGGTCACCGTTCTCGAAAACGGGCCAGCCGCCGCGCGGTTCAACAAGTGCATGGAAATCGACGTGGCCGATGGCGGCGCATTCCATCACGTCCGCGCGCAAGGCCGCGACCATGAGCGGCGCGCGGTGACGCATATGTTCGCGCGGGTGGGGGCAGGTTCGACCTACAAGTCCTTCTCGCTCACCGCAAACGGCGCGATGACACGCAACGAGCATGTGATCGAGCTGACCGGCGACGATGCGATCGCCCATGTGGCGGGCGCGGCCATGGGTGACGGTGCGAATGCGCCGTTCCACCATGACGACACGGTCTTCGTGACCCATGACGCCCAGTGCTGCGAAAGCCGGCAGGTCTTCAAGAAGGTGCTCCGCAACGGCGCCGAAGGCGTGTTCCAGGGCAAGATCCTGGTCAAGCCCGATGCGCAGAAAACCGACGGCTACCAGATCAGCCAGGCGCTTCTGCTCGACGAGGATTCGTCGTTCCAGGCCAAGCCGGAGCTCGAGATCTACGCCGACGACGTGCAGTGTTCGCACGGCTCCACCACGGGGGCGATCGACGAGACCGCGCTCTACTACCTGCGCTCGCGCGGGGTGCCGGCATCCGAGGCGACCGACCTTCTGGTTCTCGCCTTCCTCGCCGAGGCGATCGACGAGATCGAGGACCCGCGGCTGCAGGACGATATTCGCAGCAGGCTGGAACAATGGCTGTCGCGGCGGCGTCGCAGCTGAGCCGATGAGCGTCTCGCGCGATATCGTGGCGACATGGCGGCGTCCGCGCAGCGTCATGCGCTCCCTTCTGGCGCAGGGCCGTCGGGAGGATCGCGCGCTGATGTTCCTGATCCTCGCCTGCGGGATCATCTTCGTGGCGCAATGGCCGGCGCTGAGCCGTGCCGCCTTCGAGGACCCGTCGGTGCCGTTCGACGCGCGCCTCGGCGGCGCTCTCTTCGGCTGGCTCTTCTGGATGCCGCTTCTGGCCTACGGGCTGGCCGGGGTCAGTCACCTGGTCGCGCGGCTCTTCGGTGGGCGGGGCACGTGGTATTCGGCGCGCCTCGCGCTGTTCTGGACGCTGCTGGCCACCACGCCCGCCTGGCTGTTCCACGGACTGGTGCGCGGTTTCATCGGGCCGGGCCCCGCCGAACAGCTGGTCGGTGCCGGCCTGCTCTTGGCCTTCGTCACGATCTGGGGCATCTGTCTGAGGGAGGCGGAGATCGCCCCGGAAACAGAGGCCGCGGCATGACGGATATCCTGACGCTCGGAAACCTCCTGCGGCTTGCGCGGGACACGGTGTCGAACCCGAGGGAAGGCGCCAACACGGTGCTGAGCTTCGCGCCCGAGCGGCAGGCGCTGTGGCTGATGTTCGTTCTGGTCATCGTCCTCTCGCTGCTGTTGCGGGAATTCGTCGCCGTTTTCGCGGGTTTCCCGATGGACGGCCCGATCACCGGACCGATGCAAGGCTCCACGCTCGCGCTGGGGTTGGTGATGGCCGGGTTCCTCTACCTGACGATGCACGCGGTGCACCGGATCGGACAGTTCTTCGGCGGGACCGGCAGTTTCGAGGAAACCGCGCTTCTGGTGATCTGGCTGCAGTTCATCCTGATCTGTCTGCAGGTCATCCAGATCGCGACGCTGTTCATCCTGCCGCCCGTGGCGGGGCTGATCACCATCGTCGCCATCGCGCTCTATGTGTGGTTGCTGGTCAATTTCATCGCGGTGCTGCACGGGTTCACATCGCTGGGAATGGTGTTCGTGGCCACGCTCCTATCGGGCTTCGCGCTGCTCTTCGCCTTCAGTCTCGTGCTGACGCTGCTGGGCCTCGGGGTCGCACCCCCTGCCTGACCGCTTGATGCCGGTGTCGGCTGCCCCACCTTTGGGCGCGACACGGGCGAAAGGAACTCCGATGTACGATATCGACAAGATCCGCTCCGACTTTCCGATCCTTTCGCGCGAGGTGAACGGCAAACCGCTGGTCTATCTCGACAATGGCGCCTCGGCGCAGAAGCCGCAGGTGGTCATCGACGCCATTGCGCAGGCCTATTCGATGGAATACGCCAACGTGCATCGGGGCCTGCATTACCTGTCGAACCTCGCGACCGAGAAATACGAAGCCGTGCGCGGCACCATCGCGCGCTTTCTGGGCGTGGCGGATGAGCGCGAGATCGTCTTCACCTCCGGCACGACCGAGGGCATCAACCTCGTCGCCTATGGCTGGGCCATGCCACGGATGGAGGCCGGCGACGAGATCGTGCTCACCGTGGCCGAACACCACGCCAATATCGTGCCCTGGCATCTCCTGCGCGAACGGCAGGGGGTGGTCCTGAAATGGGTGGAGGTGGACGCCAATGGCGATCTCGACCCGCAAGCCGTCATCGACGCGATCGGCCCGCGCACGAAACTGGTCGCGATCAGCCACATGTCGAACGTGCTGGGCACGGTCTTCGACGTCAAACCGGTGATCGACGCGGCGCATGCGCAGGGGGTCGCGGTGCTGGTCGACGGTTCGCAGGCGGCGGTGCACATGGCGCTCGACCTCGACGCGCTCGGCGCGGATTTCTACGCGATCACGGGCCACAAGCTCTATGGCCCCTCGGGCTCCGGCGCGATGCACATAAAGCGCGAACGCATGGACGAGATGCGCCCCTTCATGGGCGGCGGCGACATGATCCGCGAGGTGCATCGCGACGTGGTCACGTGGAACGACCCGCCGATGAAGTTCGAGGCCGGCACGCCGGGCATCGTCCAGCAGATCGGCCTTGGTGTCGCGCTCGACTACATGATGGGCGTGGGTATGGACAAGATCGCAGCCCATGAGGCGCGCCTGACGGAGTATGCGCGCACACAGCTTGACGGGCTCAACTGGCTGAACGTGCAGGGGCAATCGACCTCCAAGGGCGCGATCTTCTCCTTCACCATCGAGGGGGCGGGCCATGCGCACGACATCTCGACCGTGCTCGACAAGAAGGGCGTGGCGGTGCGCGCGGGCCATCACTGCGCCCAGCCGCTGATGGAGCACATGGGCGTCAACGCCACCTGCCGGGCGAGCTTTGGCATGTACAACACCGAGGCCGAGGTCGACGCGCTGGTGGACGCGCTGCAGCTTTGCCACGAGCTTTTCGCCTGAACGTCCACATGGGCTGCCGCAGCCTGTCCGACGCATCTTCGCGTCCGCGTTCCTCTCCCATTGCAGGGCCGTGCGCTTTCGCCTATACCGCGCGGGCGCTGCACCCGTAGCTCAGCTGGATAGAGCGCTGCCCTCCGAAGGCAGAGGCCAGAGGTTCGAATCCTCTCGGGTGCGCCATCTTGCGTCCTGCGTTCGACGACCTGCCGGCCGCCTCGTTTTCGGCGTTCGGATGCCGATCACAGTGCAAGGCGTCATCTTCCTGCGAATGTGCACGATTTTTTTCGAACTATGCCATTACGCGGTCATCGTGGCATGCTACATACCCGTCCGGTCCGTGGCGAGTTCGGGCATGTGTTCGGCGTCGCCCAAGAAGACGCGTGCGGTTTCCGTGCGCAAGGCAACAGCAAGTCACCCGTTCGAGGCGCGTTCACATGCACGATTCTACCCGGTACGGCACGCAGGACATGCAAGCGTCCATCCTGCATCACCTCACCTACACCGCCGGCAAGGATACCGATCACGCCACCACCTATGACTGGCGCATGGCGCTGAGCCACGCGTTGAGGGACCGGATCGTCGATGTCTGGTTCGCGTCGACGCGGCGTGCCTATGCCGCCGGGTCCAAGCGGGTCTATTACCTGTCGATGGAGTTCCTGATCGGCCGGCTTCTGGATGACGGACTGATCAACCTGCGGCTTCAGGACGCCGCGCGCGAGGCGCTGATCTCGTTCGGCTGCGATCCCGCCAAGGTCATCGCCGACGAACCCGATGCCGCGCTCGGCAATGGCGGGCTGGGGCGTCTGGCCGCCTGTTTCCTTGAATCGCTCTCGACGCTGGGGGTGCCGTCGCATGGCTACGGCATCCGCTACGAGCATGGGCTGTTCCGGCAGCGCATCGTCGACGGGCGTCAGGTGGAACTGCCCGAGACATGGCTGCAGGAACCCCACGCCTGGGAATTCGAGAGGCCCGAGACGCGCTATCGCATCGGCTTCGGCGGCACGACGGGCGGACGCGGCTGGGAGCCCTCGGAGGCGGTGATGGCCGCGGCCTACGACACGCCCGTGGTGGGCTGGAAGGCCGGCTGGGCCAATACGCTGAGGCTCTGGTCGGCGCGGTCTCTGGAGGGCTTCGACCTCGACAGTTTCAACCGGGGCGATTTCGTGGGCGCGGCAAATCGTGAAGAGGTGGCGCGCACGATCAGCCGCGTTCTTTACCCCGACGACACGACGCCCACGGGCAAGGAGCTTCGGCTCAAGCAGGAATACTTCTTCACCGCGGCCTCGCTGGCGGACATCCTGCGGCGGTACATGGACGAGCATGGCGACCTGCGCCGCCTGCCGGAGAAAGTGGCGATCCAGCTCAACGACACCCATCCCGCGATCGCGGGACCCGAACTGGTGCGTCTTCTGCATGACGAGCACCGCTTGCCCTTCGACGAGGCGATGGGGATCGCGCAGCATACGCTGTCCTACACCAATCACACGCTTCTGCCCGAGGCGCTGGAACGCTGGTCCGAGGATCTCTTCGGCCAGCTTCTGCCACGGCATCTGGAGATCGTGGACCGCATCGACGACGCCCATGCCCGCGCCAATCCGACCCGCAAGGCCACGATCCGCGAACCGGGCGTGGTCAAGATGGGCGAACTCAGCTTCGTCATGGCGCACAAGGTCAACGGCGTTTCGGTCCTGCACACGGAGTTGATGAAGACGACCGTATTCGAAGATCTCAACCGGCTTCATCCCGACCGGATCGTGGCGCAAACCAACGGTGTGACGCCGCGCCGGTGGCTCTTGTCCTGCAACCCGCGGCTGGCGCGGATCATCACCGACCGGATCGGAGAGGACTGGGTCGGCGATCTGGAGCAGCTTGCAAAGCTCGAGGCGCATCTCGACGACGCCACCTTCCTCGCCGATTACGCCGAGGCCAAGCGCGCCAACAAGGCCGACCTCGCGGCCTGGGTGCAGGCCGAGCACGGGCTGGTGCTGGACCCCGACATGATGTTCGACGTCCAGATCAAGCGCCTGCACGAGTACAAGCGCCAGCACATGAACATCCTCGAGGCCGTCGCCCACTGGCAGGCGATCAAGGCCGATCCCGATCGCGACTGGACGCCGCGCGTCAAGATCTTCGCTGGAAAGGCTGCGCCGGGGTATCACTTTGCCAAGGATATTATTCGCCTTATCAACGATGTGGCCGCCGTCGTTAATGCCGACCCGGTGACCCGCGACAAGCTGCAGGTCGTCTTCCTGCCGAACTACAACGTGTCGCTGGCCGAGCGGCTGATCCCGGCGGCGGACCTGTCCGAGCAGATCTCGACGGCCGGCAAGGAAGCCTCGGGCACCGGCAACATGAAATTCGCCCTGAACGGCGCGCCGACCATCGGCACGCTGGACGGCGCGAACGTGGAGATCCGGGACCGTGTGGGCGCCGAGAACTTCTTTCTCTTCGGCATGACGGCCGAGGAGGCGGCGGCACGGCGCACGGTGCAGGGCCACGCCGCCAAGGCCATCGCCGCCGACCCGCGGCTTGCCGCGGCGCTGGGGGCGGTGGGCAGCGGCGTCTTCTCGCCCGATGAACCGGGGCGTTACGCTCATATCGTCGATAATCTGACGCATCACGATTACTTCCTCGTATCCTCAGATTTCGCGGATTTCTGGCGCGCGCAGCGCGAGGTGGACGCCGCCTATCGCGACCGTGACGGCTGGACGCGGATCGCGGCACTCAACACGGCGCGGTCGGGATGGTTCTCGTCCGACCGCACGATCCGGGGCTACCTCGCGGATATCTGGCATGCCGAGCCGTTGATCTGACCACTTTGGCCCTTCGTTTTGCACGCAACTGTTGCACTGGCCACGAGATTGCCTAGGCTCGGGTCGTAGTGGCGATGCGGAAGGCTCCGGGGCGGCGGTTCTCGTGGTCAGCATTGAACAGGGGGGACCCGGGACAATGGTCGACAGCACGTCACAGCTCATGCGCAACTCGATGGCCTTCGTGCTGGCCGGCGGGCGCGGCAGCCGGTTGAAGGAACTCACCGACAGGCGCGCCAAGCCTGCGGTCTATTTCGGCGGCAAGACCCGGATCATCGATTTCGCGCTGTCCAACGCGCTGAATTCCGGCATACGCAAGATGGCCATCGCCACGCAGTACAAGGCCCATTCCCTGATCCGCCACTGCCAGCGCGGCTGGAACTTCTTTCGCGCCGAGCGCAACGAATATCTCGACATCCTGCCCGCCAGCCAGCGGATGAGCGAAACCCAGTGGTATCGCGGAACCGCCGACGCCGTGGCGCAGAACATCGACATCATCGACAGCTACGGCGTGGAATACGTCCTGATCCTTGCGGGCGATCACATCTACAAGATGGATTACGAGCGCATGATCCGTCAGCATGTCGCCACCGGCGCGGATGTGACCGTGGGTTGCCTGACCGTGCCGCGGATGGAGGCGACCGCCTTCGGCGTCATGGCCGTGGACGCCGCCGACAAGATCACCAGCTTTCTCGAAAAGCCGGCCGATCCGCCCGGCACGCCCTCGGACCCGGCGGTGGCGCTGGCCTCGATGGGGATCTACGTCTTTTCGTGGCCGTTCCTGCGCGACCTGCTGTTGCGCGACATGGACGATCCGAATTCCAGCCATGATTTCGGCAGCGACCTGATCCCCGCGATCGTGAAGAACGGCAAGGCCGTGGCCCATCGCTTCACCGACAGCTGCGTGCGCCGCTCGGCCGAGGCGCCGGCCTACTGGCGCGACGTGGGTACGGTGGATGCGTTCTGGAAGGCCAATGTGGACCTGACGGATTTCACGCCCGAACTTGACCTCTGGGACAAGGACTGGCCGATCTGGACCTATTCGGAATCCGTGCCGCCCGCGAAATTCGTCCATGACGAGGCCGACCGGCGCGGCGTGGCGATCAGTTCCATGGTGGCGGGCGGCTGCATCATCTCGGGCACCGAGATCCGGCAATCGCTGCTCTTCACGATGGTGCGCACCAACAGTTTTGCCAGCCTCGATCAGGCCGTGGTGCTGCCTTACGTCAATGTCGCGCGGCATGCGCGGCTGCGCAAGGTGGTGATCGACCGGGGCGTGCAGATCCCCGAGGGTCTCGTGGTGGGCGAAGACCCCGAGGAAGACGCGCGCTGGTTCCGCGTCTCGGAGGGGGGCGTGACGCTGATCACGCAGGACATGATCGACCGGCGCGAAGCCGCGCTCTGATGCGGGTTCTGTCGGTCGCGTCCGAATGCGTGCCCTTCGTCAAGACCGGCGGTCTGGCGGATGTGGTGGGCGCGCTGCCCCGGGTCATGGGCGGGCAGGGGGTCGACATGCGCGTCCTGCTGCCCGGCTACCCCAAGGTGAAGGCCGCGCTGGGGCAAACCCGCGAGGTGATGGAGGACAGGACGCTTTTCGGCGGACCGGGACGGGTGCTTTCGGGGACGGCGGAGGGGATCGACCTTCTGGTGCTGGAGGCCGATCATCTCTATGGCCGCGACGGCACGCCCTATCTCGATGCGGAGGGCGAGGATTGGGTCGACAACCCCGAACGCTTCGCGGCGCTCTCGTGGATCGCCGCGCGCATCGCCGACGAGGGCGTGTCGAACGGCGCGGCCGGCGGCTGGCGGCCCGACGTGCTGCACGGCCACGACTGGCAGGCGGGCTTCGCGCCCTACTACCTGAAGACGCGCGGCGGAACGGTGCCCTGCATCTTCACCGTCCACAACATCGCCTTTCACGGCAGTGCGCCGGCCGGACGGCTGGGCGCGCTGCGGCTGGAGCGGTCGCATTTCGTTCAGGATGGCGGGTTCGAGTTCTGGGGCCGGATCGACGCGCTGAAGGCGGGGCTCGTCTGGGCCGACCGGATCACCACCGTCTCGCCCACCTATGCGCGCGAACTCACGCGGCCCGAATTCGGCGCGGGCCTCGACGGGGTGATCCGCTCGCGTGCCGGGGACTTGTCGGGCATCCTGAACGGCATCGACACCGAGGCATGGAACCCCGCCAGGGACAAGGCGCTGGTCGCGCGGTATCGCACGCCGCGCGGCAAGGCGCGCAACCGCAAGGCGCTGCGGCAAGAGTTCGGGCTGCCGGAGGCGCCGGGGCCGCTCTGCGCCGTTGTCTCGCGCCTGACCCAGCAGAAGGGGCTTGACCTGTTGCTCGATGCGCTGCCGGCACTTCTGGACAAGGGCGGGCAGCTGGTGCTGCTGGGCACCGGCGAGGCGGCGTTGGAGCGCGCCTTCCGCGCGGCGGCGCGCAGGCATCCCGGCGTCGCCGTCCATATCGGCTATGACGAGGCGATGGCCCATCGCATCATCGCGGGCGCCGACGCGATCCTCGTGCCCTCGCGCTTCGAGCCCTGCGGCCTGACGCAGCTTTACGCGCTGCGCTATGGCACCGTCCCGCTGGTGGCGCTGACCGGGGGGCTTGCCGATACGATCATTCCCGCCAGCCCCGCCGCACTTGCCGCGCGCGCCAGCACGGGGGTACAGGTCTATCCGCTGACCGCCGAGACGCTGGCGCTCAGGCTGATGGACCTTTGCGGCCTCTTTTCCGATCGTGACATCTGGAGGATGATGCAGGAAAACGCCATGGCGCAGCCGGTGGGATGGGAAACCTCCGCCGCCGCCTATGCGGCGCTCTATCGGGATCTTGCCGGCACCCCATGACGCGCATGTTGACGATGACCGAAGGCCGCCCGGCCCCGCTGGGTGCCACGTTCGACGGCGAAGGCGTGAACTTCGCGGTCTTCTCGGAACATGCCGCGCGCATCACGGTCTGCATCTTCTCCGATGACGGCAAGACCGAGACCCACCGGCTCGACCTGCCCGAGCGCAATGGCGATGTCTGGCACGGCTACGTGTCGGGTCTGCGCCCGGGGCTGAAATACGGGCTGCGCGCCGACGGGCCCTACGCGCCGCACCATGGCCACCGCTTCAACGCCAACAAGCTTCTGCTCGACCCCTACGCCAAGCGGATCACCGGGCATCCCGTCTGGCATGACGCGCTGATGGGCTACATCGTGGGCCATTCCAGCGGCGACCTCAGCTTCGACCGCCGCGACAGCGCGCCCTACATGCCGCGCTGCGTGGTGGAGGACCCGAGCTTTTCGTGGGGCGTGGACCGGCCGCCCGGCCATCGCGCGGCGGACACGGTTCTCTATGAGGCCCATGTCAAGGGCTTCACGAAGGAGTTTGCCGGCGCCGATCACCCCGGCACGTTCCTCGCGCTCGGCTCCGAGCCGGTGCTCGACCACCTCACCGATCTGGGCATCACCGCGATCGAGCTTCTGCCCGTTCATGCCTTCCTGAACGACCGCTTCCTCGTGGAGAAGGGCCTGACGAACTACTGGGGTTACCAGAGCATCGGCTTTTTCGCACCCGACCCACGATATCTGCACGCGGGGCAGATCGCGGAATTCCAGTACATGGTCGCGCGCCTGCACGCCGCCGGGATCGAGGTGATCCTCGACGTGGTCTACAACCACACCGGAGAGGGCAACGAGTCCGGGCCGACGCTCAGCTTCCGGGGGCTCGACAACCTCAGCTACTATCGCCTCGCCCCGGACAGGCGCGGCTATATCAACGACACCGGAACCGGCAACACGGTGAACGTGGACCACCCGATGGTCCTGCGGATGATCCTCGACAGTCTGCGCTACTGGGTGGAGGTCATGCATGTGGACGGCTTCCGCTTCGATCTGTGCTCGACGCTGGGCCGCACGGAGCAGGGTTTCGACCGTGGTGCCGCTTTCTTCGACGCGATCCGGCAGGACCCCGTTCTGACGAACGTCAAGCTCATCGCCGAGCCGTGGGATATCGGGCCGGGCGGCTACCAGCTGGGCGCCTTCCCGCCGCCTTTCATGGAATGGAACGACAAGTTTCGCGACGGTGTGCGCCGGTTCTGGCGGGGCGATGCGCGTCACGTGCCGGTCATGGCCGACCGGCTGACGGGCTCGGCGCTGCAATTCGACCATTCGGGGCGTCCGGCCACGGCGTCGGTCAACATGCTGACGGCCCATGACGGGTTCACGCTGTCGGACGTGGTGTCCTTCGTGGAGCGGCACAACCAGGCCAATGGCGAGGACAACCGCGACGGGCACAGCGCGAACTGGTCCGACAATTTCGGCGTGGAGGGCCCGACGACGAATCCCTCGATCCGCGCCGCCCGCGCGCTGCGGCGGCGCAACATGATGGCCACGCTTCTGCTGTGCCAGGGGACGCCGATGATCCTTGCGGGCGACGAGATCGGGAATTCGCAAGGGGGCAACAACAATGCCTACTGCCAGGACAACAGGACCGGCTGGATCGACTGGGCGGCCGCGGATACGGATTTCCTGGAATTCACCCGCCATATGATCGCCTTTCGCCGCGCCCATCCGATCCTGCGCCAGCAGCGGTTCCTGCATGCGCGCGAACGCGCCGTCGACGGGCTGGAGGATCTGTTCTGGTGGCGGCCCGACGGCACGCCCATGACGCAGGCCGACTGGGACGATCCCGAGGCACGCGTCCTGTGCGCCGAGCTGCGCATGGCCTCCGGAACGCCGGATTATGCCGAGCGCGACAACGCGCTGTTCCTCGTGTTCAACGCGGGCGAGGCGGATGCCAAGATCCATCTGCCCCCCCAGCACGACGGAAGCCACTGGATCCACCGCATCTCGACCGCGACCTCGTGGTTCGGTGCGCAGCCGCTGAACGGTCCGCTCGACGTGCCGGGGCCCTCGGTCGCGGTCTGCGTGCTGGAGGCGCAGGATGGCTGACGCGCTGGCGGCGCTGGCACGGGCTGCGGGGATCGTTCCGTCCTACACGGACCAGACCGGGCGCAGGCGGCGGACGGGGCGCGCGACGATGCGCGCGCTGCTGCGCGGCCTCGGTCTGCCGGCGGACACCGAGGCGGAGGTCGCCGAAGCGCTGGCCGAACTGCGCGCGGAGGCGGCCGCCCGCACGCTGCCGCAATGGTCGGTCGTGGAGGCCGGCATGCCCCCGGAGGGCCTGCTGGACGAGGGACGCGACTGGGAGCTTCGGCTGGAGGACGGCACGCTCATCGACGGCGCGGGCGACAGCCTCCCGCCGTTGCCTCCGGGGTTGCACGCACTTAGCGTCGGGGCGGCACGATGCACCTTGATCTCGGCGCCGGCGCGCTTGCCCCTGCCGCCCCGTTCATGGGGCGTCATGCTGCCCCTGCACGCATTGCGACCGACCGAAACCGGCGGTCTTGCCGACTACGCCGATCTGGCAGGAGTGTCGGAAGGGCTGGCGGGACTTGGCGTGGACTTCGTGGGCCTCAACCCGATCCATGCCGGGTTCTGGGGCGATCCCGGCGGCTTCAGCCCCTATACGCCCTCCCATCGCCGCAGGCTGAGCGCCTTCCATATCGCGGATATGGCGGCACCCGCACCGGACGGGCCGCTGATCGACTACGCCAAGGAAATCCCGCGTCGTCGCGCGGTGCTGGAGCGGGCTTTCGTGGAGTTTGAAACCTCCGGCGGAGATCCTGATTTCCAGACGTTCCTGCGTGCGGAGGGCGATGCGCTCGACGTGTTCACGCTCCATCAGGCCCTGTCGGACCGGCTGGGGCCCTATTGGCGCGACTGGCCGCAGGAGATGCGCGATCCGGCCTCCGCCGCCGTCGCCGCCGCACGGGCCGAGTTGCAGGGCAGCATGCGCTTTCACGCCTGGTGCCAGTGGCGAGCGCGGGAGGGGCTGTTGCAGGCCAATGGCCGCGCGCGGGAGGCGGGGATAAGTCTGGGCCTCTACCTCGATCTGGCCGTCGGCACGCACCCCCACGGCGCGGAAACGTGGGAGGACCGCGAAAGCTTCGCCTATGGCGCCTCGCTCGGCGCGCCGCCCGACGCGTTCTCGGCCGACGGGCAGTCCTGGGGGCTCGCGCCCTTCAACCCGCGCGCGCTGGTGGCGCAGGGGTTCCGCCCGCTGGCCGAGACGCTGCGCTGCCAGATGGCGCTGTCGGGCGCGGTGCGGATCGACCATATCCTCGGCTTCGATCGCGCCTTCTGGGTGCCGGAGGGTGGCGCGCCGGGCGCTTATGTCCAGATGCCGCGCGCGGCGATGCTGGCCGTCCTGCGGATGGAGGCGGCGCGCGCGGGCGCCGTCGTGGTGGGCGAGGATCTGGGCAACGTGCCGCGCGGCCTTCGGGGCGCGCTCGAGGCCTCGGGCATTCTCGGCTGTCGCGTGATGCTGTTCGAACGGGGCAGGGGGCGCGCGCCCGTCTTCCGCGATCCCGCCCGCTATCCGCCGTGGTCCATCGCGAGCTTTTCCACCCACGACCTGCCCACGTGGCGCGGCTGGCGCGCGGGCCACGAGATCGACGCGCGGCTTGCCATCGGCGATATCGGCGAGGCTTTCGCGAAGGACGAGCACGCGCGCAGGCACACCGAGGTCGCCGCCTTCGACGCGATGACGGCGCGCGTGGGTGCGTCGGGCATGGACCCGGCCTCGGCCGACGCGATGCACGTGGCGCTTGGCGCCAGCACCTCGGCGATGGCCATGGTCCAGGTGGAAAACGTGCTCGACATCGTGGCGCAGCCGAACCTGCCCGGCACGGTCGGCGAATATCCCAACTGGCGCCAGCGCCTGCCGGTCGGACCCACCGCGCTGGCGGAGGATCACCGGATGGTACGCACCGCCCGGATCATGAACGCGACACGCTCCGCGCGGTCAGTCGCCTTGCACGAAGACGAGCGTGGAGAGCGGCGGTAGATAGACCGTCGCGCTCGCCGCCTGATCGCGATGGGGGGCGTCCTCCGCCGTCAGCCCACCGAGGTTGCCGCGCCCCTGTCCGCCGTAGATCTCCGCATCGGTGTTCAGCGCCTCGCGCCAGTGGCCCGCGACCGGCAGGGCGAGCCGGTAGCCCACCCGTTCCACCGGCGTGAAGTTGCACACCACCACCGCGTTCGGATTGCCGGGCCCGCCGCGCCGGATCCACGCATAGACCGACCGCGCGGCATCATCGGCGTCGATCCACTGGAACCCGCCGGGGTCCGCGTCCCCCGCATGAAGCGCGGGCACACCCCGGTAGAGCGTGTTCAGATCGCGCACCAGCCGCTGCAGGCCCTTGTGGGACGGATCCTCGAGCGCGCCCCAGTCGAGCGAAACCGCATGGTTCCATTCGGCCCGCTGTCCGAACTCCTGCCCCATGAACAGGAGCTTCTTGCCCGGATGGGCCCACATGAACCCGTAATAGGCGCGCAGGTTGGCGAATTGCTCTTCCCGCGTGCCGGGCATCTTGCCGATCATGGAGCCCTTGCCATGCACGACCTCGTCATGGCTGATGGGCAGGATGAAGTTCTCCGACCACGCATAGGTCAGCGCGAAGGTCATCTGGTGGTGATGGTGGCGGCGGTGGACCGGATCGCGCGCCATGTAGTCGAGCGTGTCGTTCATCCAGCCCATGTTCCACTTGTAGCCGAAGCCCAAGCCCCCCCGATCGACCGGCGCGGAAACGGCGGGGTAGGAGGTGCTTTCCTCGGCCACCGTCATGATGCCGGGCGCGTGGCCATAGGTGGTGACGTTCATCTCCTGCAGCATGGCGATGGCTTCGTAATTCTCGCGCCCGCCATCGCGGTTGGGCACCCATTCGCCCGGTTCGCGGGAATAGTCGCGGTAAAGCATGGAGGCCACGGCATCCACGCGCAGCCCGTCGACATGGTATTCCTCAAGCCAGTAGAGCGCGTTGGCGACGAGGTAATTGCGCACCTCGGCCCGGCCGAAATTGTAGATCAGCGTGTTCCAGTCCTGGTGGAACCCCTCGCGCGGGTCGGCATGTTCATAAAGCGCCGTGCCGTCGAACCGCGCAAGCCCGTGGGCGTCGGACGGGAAATGCCCCGGCACCCAGTCGAGGATCACGCCCAGCCCCTTGTCATGGGCCGCCGCGATCAGGTCACGGAACTCGTGCGGGGGACCGTGGCGGATCGTGGGCGCGAAAAGGCCCACCGGCTGGTAGCCCCACGACGCGTCGAAGGGATGTTCGGAGATCGGCAGAAGCTCGATATGGGTGAATCCCATCTCCCAGACGTAGTCGACAAGTTCCCGCGCGGCCTCCACGTAGGAGATCGGGCGCCCGTCGTCCCTGCGCCGCCACGAGGCGAGGTGCACCTCGTAGATGGAGATCGGCGCAGTGCGGGCGTTCCTGTCCGCGCGGGTCTCCATCCAGCCCCCGTCGGACCAGCCATAGCCGTCGATCCGCCGCACGACCGAGGCGTTCTCGGGCGCGTGCTGCGAGCCGAAGCCCACGGGGTCGGCCTTGAGCGGCTGGACCACGCCGTCCTGGCCCAGGATCTCGTACTTGTAGACCGCGCCCTCGGTGATGTCGGGCAGGAAAAGCTCCCACACGCCCGTGGTGCCGCGCCGGCGCATCGGGTGGCGGCGCCCGTCCCACGCGTTGAAATCGCCCACGACCGAGACACGCCGCGCATTCGGCGCCCAGACCGCGAAATGGGTGCCGGGAACGCCCTCATGGGTCATGACATGCGCCCCCAGCGCGTCCCAGAGCCGGTAATGCGTGCCTTCGCCGATCAGGTATTCGTCGATATCGCCCAGAACCGGGCCGAAGCGATAGGGGTCGTCATGGACCCATGTCGCCCCTTCGCTGTTGCGGGCCTCCAGCCGGTAGGCGCCGTCCCCGGGCAGGGCGCCCACGAACGCGCCCGGCACACCCGCGACCGGTTGCAGGGGTGTCGCCTCGGTCCCGTCCTGCAGGGCGCGGAGCTGCGCCGCGTCGGGCTGGAAGGCGCGGATCGTGCGCCCGGTTGGCCCGTCATGGGGGCCCAGCACCGAGAACGGATCGTCATGGGTGCCGTCGCGCACCCGCGCCAGCGCCTCGGCAAGCGGGCGGTCGATCTCCGGGGCGGGGCGCGGTGAGGAGCGTGTCATGCGCGCGAGCCTAGACATTCCCCGGGCGACTGCAACGTTCCCGCGCATATCGTGTTAACAGAGCCGCCACTTGGCCCTATCAAGGCAGCATGGGCATTCTCACCATCACGCTGAACCCCGCTGTCGATCTGGAAACCCGGACGCCCGAACTGGTGCCCGGCGACAAGCTGCGCTGCACGCCGCCCCGTGTCGATCCGGGCGGCGGCGGCATCAACGTGGCCCGTGCCATCCACGTGCTGGGCGGACAGGCGCGGGCCGCCGTCGCCGTGGGCGGGCCGGTGGGCACGGGACTGGTCGAAAGGCTCAGGGCCGCGGGCCACGACGTCGCGCCATTGCCGTCGCCGGGGGAGACACGCCAGAATCTCTCGGTGATCGAGGAGGACACCGGCGCGCAATACCGTTTCATCTTCCCGGGACCGGACTGGCGCGCGTCGGACCTCGACGCCGCCCTGGAAGCGCTGCTGCCGCTGGTGCGGCCCGGAGACTTCGTGGTGCTTTCGGGCTCGGTGCCGCCTGGGCTGGAGCCGTGGGCGTTGAGGGACCTCGCGCGGGCGCTCAAGGCCGCCGGCGGCGCGGTCGTGGTCGACACCTCCGGCGCGCCGCTGGCCGAGATCGCGCGTGCAGGGCTGGGTCTGAAGGTGCTGCGGATGGATCAGGTCGAGGCCGAGGAACTCGTGGGGCGAAAACTCGCCTCCGCGGAGGACACCGCCGACGTCGGCTCCGATCTTGTCGCGTCGGGTGCGGCCGAAATCGCGATCCTGGCGCGCGGGGCGGAGGGCTCGGTACTGGTCACGTCGACGGAACGCTGGTTCGCGCCGGCCGCCCACGTGCCCGTGGTCTCGGTCACCGGGGCGGGCGACAGTTTCGTGGCCGGTGCCACGCTCGCCCTGTCGCGGGACATGGCGTTGCAGGACGTTCTCTGCTGGGGATCCTGCGCAGCCAGCGCCGCAGTGACAACCGAAGCGACGGAGCTGTGCGACCCCGACCTGTTCCGGGTGATTCTGTCGGACTGCAAGGCCGAGCCGATCTGAACCGAGGCGCTGTCATCGCAGCATACAAGGGGTCTCAGCGGCAAATCTTCACGATGAATCCGATACTTGACCTTTGCGGGTTGCGGTCGTCGATGGTCGCGCGAACTTGCAACATGTCTACATCACTTTACAATTGCAAATGTCAACCTGACGTGACACCTTGTCACCGGACACGGCGTGACACCCTGCGGGGCAACGGCGTGTCACTCGGCAGTGCGGCCTGTTCGCTTCACTGGTTGGGAGTAACGAAACGAAAAGGAGGGAAGGACTGATGTCCGATGATCCCGATAAGGTCTGGCCAACCGGCCTGACCCTGAAGGAGGCCGAAGAGGTTCACAGCTACCTCATCGACGGCACCCGCGTCTTCGGTGCGATTGCACTTCTGGCACATGTTCTCGTGGCCGTGTCCACGCCCTGGCTCGGATAAGGGGTGACACAATGAACAATGCGAAAATGTGGCTGGTCGTGAAACCGACCGTTGGTATCCCGCTCTTCCTCAGCGCCGTTGCCGTTGGGTCGTTCTCGGTTCACGTGGCTGTTCTGTCGAACACCTCGTGGGTTGCGGATTTCCTCAGCGGCCAGGAGCTGGGTTCGGGCGATACGGCGGCCCGCGCCCAGGAACAGACCATTCTGCCCGCTTCGGCGGGTGCAGCGGATCTGCCCATGTATCTCGAGGCCGACGCAGCCGGCGCCGAGAGCATGCGTGTGATCCTGCCCGATGGCCGGACCGCGACGCTCGTCGTGGACGACCTCACATCGGCAGCCCTTGTAGATTAGGGGCGGACCGATGCAGAACGACCGGACAAACTAGGCCGGGGACGAGCCACTTCGACCCCGACCACCCCTTCCGACGACGCACAAGGACACGTGCCCCCGGCATCAGACACCGGCCCGCGCGCGCACCACGAGAGAGGGCCAGGCCCCGACGCCCATGTTCAGAACCCGTGACTTCGCGCTTCGCAAGATCCGCCAGATCGGACCGCGCTACATGCCCTTCGCGGATGTCGCGAACGAGGATCTGCCGCTGTCGCGCCTGCTGCGTCTGTCGCTCTTCCAGGTCACCGTGGGCATGGCGCTTGTGCTTCTGCTGGGCACGCTCAACCGCGTGATGATCGTCGAGCTCGAGGTGCCCGCCACGCTTGTGGGCGTGATGATTTCCCTGCCGCTTCTGTTCGCGCCGCTCCGCGCGCTGATCGGCTACCGCTCCGACATTCACAAATCCGCGCTTGGCTGGCGTCGCGTGCCCTACATCTGGAAGGGCACGATGCTGCAATTCGGCGGCTTCGCGATCATGCCCTTCGCGCTTCTGGTGTTGTCCGGTTACGATCAGGCGGCCGATGCGCCGCTCTGGATCGGCTATTCCAGCGCCGCGCTCGCCTTCCTGCTGGTGGGCGCGGGCGTGCACACGGTGCAGACCGTGGGCCTTGCGCTCGCCACCGACCTCGTCCCGGTGGAGGAGCAGCCCAAGGTCGTCGGCCTCATGTATGTCATGCTGCTGGTGGGCATGATCGCCGCCGCGCTGATCTTCGGCTATCTGCTGCAGGACTACACGCCCGGAAAGCTGGTGCAGGTGGTGCAGGGTGCGGCCGTGGTTACCATTGCGCTGAACCTTCTGGCCCTGTGGAAGCAGGAGCCGCGCGACCGTGCGCGCGCCGCCCGCATGGAGACCGAGACCCATGCCGATTTCATCGATGCCTGGCGACTGTTCGTGCGCGGCAAGACCGCCGTGGGCCTGCTGGTCGTCATCGCGCTCGGCACCATGGGCTTCGGGATGGCCGATGTCCTGCTGGAGCCCTATGGCGGGCAGGTGCTGGACCTGTCGGTGGCGATGACCACGCGGCTGACCGCCGTTCTGGCGCTTGGCGGGCTCATCGGTTTCGCCATCGCCTCGCGCGTGCTGCTGAACGGCCGCGATCCGATCGACGTGGCGTGGTTGGGCACGCTTGCGGGCATTCCCGCCTTCGCCGCCATCATCGCGGCCGGTCCGCTGGGCGAACCCGCGCTTTTCGTGGCCGGCACGTGGCTTGCCGGGCTTGGCGCGGGTCTTTTCGGTCATGGCACGCTGACGGCCACGATGCGCAGCGCCCCGCGCGAGCAGGTGGGCCTTGCGCTCGGCGCCTGGGGCGCGGTGCAGGCCACCGCCGCCGGGATCGCCGTGGCGCTCGGTGGGATCATCCGCGACCTCATCACCGCCCTGCCGGGTGCCGAGACCTTCCGCCCCGAGGCGCCCTATACGCCCGTCTTCACGCTCGAGCTTCTTCTCCTGCTTGCCGCCCTTTTCGCGATCACGCTGCTGAGGGGACGGCAGGCCCGTCAACAAAGCCAGACCAAACCCATGTCCAACCGCGGGGGCAGACCGGACGTCCCCGCAGCGCCCACGGAAACTGCACTGCACAGCACCGGGCGAACAGAGAGGGAGACCCATGACGACACTCGTCTCACGGCTCTTTGAACCTTTGGGGTGCGCCCGTCGCGCCCCGTCGTCCGGCGGCATGGCCTCGGCACGCAGCACAACGGGAGAGGCACCATGACCAAGATCATCACGCGCTGCTACGACAGCGCCGAAAAGGCGCGCCTGGTGCGCCACGAACTGATCGAGATGCAGAAATTCTCGCCCCGGATCGTCGAGCTCCATGACACCGCCGAGGATCTCGTCGCGACGCTGACGGAGGCCCATGTGCAGGCCGCGACGGCGACGGCCTACGAAAAGCACGTGGCGCGCGGCGGCGCCGTGGTGCTGGTGCGGGCAGGCTACCGCCCGCTGGGCGTCGCGCAGACCACGCGGGACGTGGCCGACGCGATGGGCGCGCTCGACATGTCCGATCTCGTCGAGGAGGTCTATCTCAAGGAGGGGCCCGAGCCGCTCTCCGGCAAGATCCTTCTGGATCACCCGCGGCTCCTGACCCGTGACCGGGTGCCGGGAAGCACGACCTACCACATGGCGGACTGGCCGATCCCGCTGATCAGCCGGCGCAAGCCGATCCGGGAATCCATCATCCCGCCACACGCACATATGGCGAACTGGCCGATCCCGCTGATCAGCCGCCGCAAGCCCGCGGACAATTTCGCCTTCCCGCGCCACGCGCGCATGGCGGCCTTCCCGATCCCCCTGATCAGCCGGCGCAAGCCCGCCGACCGTTTTGCCTTCCCGCGTCACGCGCGGATGGCGAACTGGCCGATCCCGCTTCTGTCCGACCGCAAGCCCTATACCGGCACATGGATCGGCAAGCACACGCGGATGGCCAACTGGCCCTTCCCGCTGCTCATCAATGGCAAGACCGGGACCAACGCGATCATTCCGGGCAGTCCCCACATGGCAAACTTCCCGATCCCGCTTCTGAGTGATCGCAAACCGGTCGACACGTTCGCCTTCCCGCGCCACGCACGGATGGCCAATTTCCCGATCCCTCTGATCAGCCGACGCAAGCCCGTGGACAAATATGCGTTCCCACGCCACGCGCATATGGCGGACATGATCCTTCCGCTTGTCCTGAAATCCTCGGAGGGGGCCAAGCGCTGGTCCTTCTCCCGGATGCTCGGCCTGCCGACCCTTACAGCGCGTTGAGCGTGCCCTGAACGGGCCATGATACCATCGCCGCGTCCGGCCACCGTGTCGGGCGTGGTTTTCGGCGATGGCGCCCATGCGGGCGGGTCGGGGCAGGGGCCCGGCAGACCGGCCGCACTGGTTGTCATCGCACTGGACGGCCGGGGCCAATCGCTCCACATTGCAACGAGACGACCACTTAAAGAAGTGGACCAACGGGAGGGGTGACCCATGACGACAGTTGTCACGAGGCTATACGAGTCCAAGGCCGTGGTCGACCGCGTTGCAGAGGTTCTGCGCGACGACGGGTTTCCCGAGGCGACGTTTGACGTGATCACCTCCGCCGATGCCGGGCGGATCGCCGCAAGCCGCGTCGAGGAACGCGCCGCGGAACGATACGCCAGTGCGATGACGGAGGGCCGCGCGCTTCTGGTCGTCCGGGCGCCGTTCACACCCTTCGGGGCCGCGCGTCGCGCGCAGGAGGTTGCCGACAGCGAGCCATGGATCGATGCGGGGGTGGCGAACCAGAACCGCTACATCGAGGAGAAGCCGGACCTGGGGAAATACACATCGTCGGTCCTGCAAAATCACCCGATGATGATGACGCGCGACGATTACGTGGGCTCTGGCTGGTCGGGCTGGCGGCTTTCGGACGTCTTCGGCTTTCCCACCATCAGCCGCCGGAAGGAACGACCCGACAACCTTAGCCCGGGCCACAAGTCGACATGGTTCTGGCCCGGCAAGCTCTTGTCGACAAAACCACGGCGGTCGTCGGTGTTTCATGGCGGGCGGCACATGTCGCGCTACTTCTGGCCGATGCCGCTGGTCACCACGGGCCGCAAGCGCTCGATCCTGACCTCGCACCCGCGCATCACCGAGCGCTTCGGCTGGCCAACCCTCAAGGCGCGCCGCTGAGCCGGGCTACGGGGCCGGGGGCAAACCCCGGCCACCCGTTCATTCGGCGGCGGCGCGTTTCGGCAGGACCCAGCCCGGCCGCGGGAAGTGGCAGGTATAGCCATGCGGGAGGCGCTGCAGGTAATCCTGATGCTCCGGCTCCGCTTCCCAGAAATCGCCCACGGGCTCGACCTCGGTGACGACCTTTCCGGGCCAGATGCCCGAGGCGTCCACATCCGCGATCGTGTCGAGCGCGCATTGCCTCTGCGCCTCGTCCACGTAGTAGATGGCCGAGCGATAGCTCATTCCGATGTCGTTGCCCTGCCGGTTCTTCGTCGTCGGATCGTGGATCTGGAAGAAGAACTCGAGGATCTCGCGGTAGCTGATCACCTCGGGGTCGAAGATGATCTCGATCCCCTCGGCATGGGTGCCGTGGTTGCGGTATGTCGCGTTCGGCACGTCGCCGCCGGTATAGCCCACGCGGGTCGAGATGACGCCGGGCTTGTGGCGGATCAGCTCCTGCATGCCCCAGAAACAGCCGCCCGCCAGAACGGCGCGTTCACGTGTCGTGCTCATGTGATGTCCTCCACCTGGTCGAGATAGTCGCCGTAGCCTTCCGCCTCCATGTCGTCGCGATGGACGAAGCGGAGCGAGGCCGAGTTGATGCAATAGCGCAGGCCGCCCCGGTCGCGCGGCCCGTCGGGAAAGACGTGGCCCAGATGGCTGTCGCCGTGGGCGGAGCGCACTTCGGTGCGGATCATGCCGAGGCTGAGGTCGCGTTTCTCGACCACGTGGGCTGGCGTGATCGGCTTGACGAAGCTGGGCCAGCCGCAGCCGCTTTCGTACTTGTCGGACGAGGCGAAAAGCGGCTCGCCCGAGACGACGTCCACGTAGATCCCCGGCTCCTTGTTGTTAAGGTACTCTCCCGTGCCCGGACGTTCCGTCGCGTCCTTCTGGGTGACGCGATACTGTTCCGGCGTCAGGCGGGCGATGGCATCGGGGTCCTTGGTATAGGTCTTCATCTCGCAGCACTCCTGTCGGTCCCCGCACATATGGGCTCTTGTCGCGCGATGTCCAACGGGGGAAGGCAGGGTGCGGCGAACAGAAAAACGCCCCGGATGTGGCCGGGGCGCAAGGTGCGATGGAACGTTTCCGCGAGTGACGCGTTAACCACCCCAGGAGCGAACCGGTCCACAATCCATATGGACGAAGTTCGACCGGGAGTAGCGGCCGACCCCGCCGGCGTTGCAGGCGCGCGCGGCCTGGTACATCTGGCCGACGGAGCGCGACTGAAGCTGAACGTCCGCCGCCTCTCCGCGCAGGTGGCGGGAGTTGCGCGCGACACCGGAGGACCGGCTGCGCAGCAGGTTGTTGCTGGCCGGGCTGCGATAGCCCGACAGAAGCGTGTAGGGTTCGTCGGTTTCCATCAGGCGATGGGACGCCGTGAGGATGTCGATCGTGCGCTGGTCGATGTGGTGGACCGTGTTGTCGCGCCAGTCGCGGAAGAAATAATTGATCTCCTCCAGCGCGGGGCGGATGTAGTCGCCCTCGATCCAGTAGATCATGTCCAGGCTTTCGCCCGCGCGCCCGTTATACATGCGCAACCGGCGGATATCGCCCGCCCCGCGCAGAAGGCCCGTCGCGTTCGCCATCACCGGCGCCGCAGCCACAGTTGTTGCCGCAAAGGCACGCAAAAGAGTGCGCCGCGTCATCAAGTTAGTCGACATGTGTCGTTCGCCCATCGTTCCGCCAGCTCTTATGGCGCTGCCGGATTAAACTCCGGCTTGTTGCGCCCCCAATCCCCGCAGGCAGTGCAGGGATGACACAAACGAAATGTTTCGGGAAGTGAAGTCTCTACCCGCTGTGGATAACCGGTCGACATCGGCGGGTTTTCGCCAACTTGCCGCCTGAACACCGGCCGAATCCCGCGCTAACACAGCCCCCGGGACCCGCCACCTGCGCAACGGCGTCACACCCGACCGCAAGCCACACCCGCTATCTAGCGACAATGGCTTGCTGAATTGTGAATGGATTCGAATCCCTTCATGGGTCAAACAGATGTGAGCGCTCGCGGGGCGGCTGCGGGACGGAAACGGAAAATTCACCTCTGAGGAGGAAAACGACATCATGAGTTTGAGACTTGCCCGCACTTCGATTCTGGCACTGGCCCTTGCCGTCGCTCCGGTGACCGTGTCGTCGCTCCTGCCCGACACCGCGCAGGCGCAGACATTCTCCGCCCTGCGCCAGGCGATCGCGGAGGCGTCGTCGACCGACGAAAGCCTCGCCACGTTCTACCGCGCGCAGGATTTTCAGCCGATATGGACCTCCTCGGCCGCGGTGGAACGCCGTTCGGCCCTGATCGCGGCGCTGGAACAGGCCGACATCCACGGCCTGCCGACCGCGCGCTACGATATCGACGCCCTGCGCCAGGCCTTCGCGGAGGCCACGAACCCATGGGCGCGCGGGCAGGCCGACGTGATGGCCACACGCATGTTCCTGCAATACGCCAGCGACGTGCATTCCGGTTTCCTCGACCCCGGCGCGATCATTCCCGACATCTTCCAGGATCAGCCGCATCCGGATCCGCTGGCGCTTCTGACCGCGTTCATGGAGGCGAACCCGCACGCCTTCATGGCGACGCTGCCGCCGCAAGACCCGGCCTATGCGCGGCTTCTGCGCAAGAAGCTGCATCTGGAGGGGCTCGCCGCCCGTGGCGGTTACGGCCCGCTCGTGCAGGCCGGCAGCCTCGCGCCCGGTGACAGCGGATCGGCCGTCGTGGCGCTGCGCAACCGACTGATCGCGATGGGCTATCTCGAACGGTCCATCACCGCGGAATACGATGCGCGCCTGCAGGCCGCCGTGGTCGAGTTCCAGCTCGACAACGGCATCGATGCCGACGGCATCGCCGGGGGCGACACGATCCGCGCGGTCAACCGCTCGGTCGAGGATCACTGGAACGACGTCGTCCTGCACATGGAGCGGCAGCGCTGGCTCAATGACGGTCAGGTGCATGACCGCCTGATCTTCGTGAACCTCGCCGATTTCCACACCCGCGTGATCGACAATGGCGAGACCACCTTCGTCACCCGGTCGGTCATCGGCGCACGCGACCGCCAGACGCCGGAGTTCTCCGACGAGATGGAGCACATGGTCATCAACCCGAGCTGGTACGTGCCGCGCTCGATCGCCATGCGCTCCTACATCCCGAACATCATCGCCGGCGGCGGTACCTACATGCAGCTGCTGTCCAACGGCCGCGTGGTGAACCCCGGTGCCGTCGACATGAGCCAGTATTCGGTGTCGAGCTTTCCCTTCGACCTGCGCCAGCCTCCGGGGCCGCGCAACGCGCTCGGCAGCGTGAAGTTCATGTTCCCGAACCGCCACGCCATCTATCTGCACGACACGCCCGAGCAGTATCTGATGGAGCGTGAGGTGCGCACCTTCTCGTCGGGCTGCATCCGGCTGGCCGATCCCCATGATTTCGCCTACCACCTGCTGGAGCGGCAGACGGATGACCCCGTCGGCATGTTCCAGCGCATCCTGAACACCGGGCAGGAAACGCAGGTCAATCTCGACGTGCATATCCCCGTGCACCTGACCTACTGGACCGCCTGGGTGGATGACGATGGCGGCCTGAATTTCCGCGACGACGTCTACGGACGCAACGAGCGCCTGGGCCAGGCCATCCGGTCCATGGGGGTGGTCATGCCCGACGCGTCAAGCTAATCGGGCCCCGCTGAGACAGGCGGGGATATCATGACGGGCCACAGGATCAGGGACATCGCGGCGGCGCTCGGGGCGGAAGCTCTCGGCGCCGCCGATTTCGTCGTGACGGGCGTCGCCGAACCCGCGGCGGCGGGACCGGACGACCTCGCGCTCGCCATGTCCCCGCGTTACGCGGACGATCTCGCCAAGGGCCGCGCGAAAGCCGCCGTGCTCGGCCCCGACATGGGCTGGCAGGCGCTCGGGCTAGAGGCCGCCATCATCGCGCCGCGGCCCCGCTTTGCCATGGCCGGCGTCACCCGTGCGATGGACCCGGGGCCCGTCATCGCGCCGGGCCACCACCCCTCGGCCGTCATCGACCCTGCGGCCAGTATCGGCATCGGCGCCGCCATCGGCCCCTTCGTCCATATCGGCCCCGGCGTCGAGATCGGTCGGAACGCGCGCATCGCCGCCCATGTCAGCATCGCCGAAGGCACCCGCATCGGCGACGATGCCCTGATCCTCGCCGGCGTCCGGATCGGCGCGCGCGTCCGCATCGGCGACCGCGTCATCATCCAGCCCGGCGCGGTCCTGGGCGGTGACGGATTTTCCTTCGTAACTCCGGAAAAATCCCACGTGGAGACCGCCCGCGAGAGCCTGGGCACCGCCGATCACAGCTCACGGGGGCCGCAAAGCTGGACGCGCATCCATTCCCTCGGCGGGCTGGCGATCGGCGACGACGTGGAGATCGGAGCGAATTCGGCCGTCGACCGGGGAACCGTCGCCGACACCGTCATCGGCGACGGAACCAAGATCGACAACCTCGTGCATATCGGCCACAACTGCCGGATCGGCCGCGACTGCCTGCTTTGCGGTCAGGTGGGGTTCGCGGGTTCGGCGGTGCTGGGCGACCGGGTTGTCCTTGGCGGGCAATGCGGCGTCTCCGACAATATCGAGATCGGCTCGGATGTGGTCGCGGCGGGCGCCACCAAGATCTACTCCAACGTGCCCGCGGGTCGCATGCTGATGGGCAGCCCCGCCGTCAGGCTCGACACCCATGTCGAGATGTACAAGGCGCTTCGCCGTCTTCCCCGTCTGGCACGCACCGTCGCAGAGCTGCAGAAAGCCGTTTTCAACGCCGGTCGGAAACCTTAAGGGACGCGACAGGATCGCAATACGGGGAATGGGATGGCCGAGAGCGTCAGCGAAAAGGTGATCGCGATCATCGCGGAGCAGGCGGTGCTCGAGCCGTCCGATGTCGCGCTCGATTCCACGCTCGAAGACCTCGGCATCGACAGTCTCGGTCTGGTGGAATCCATTTTCGCCATCGAGGAGGCCTTCGACATCCAGGTGCCGTTCAATGCCAACGAGCCGGATGCAGGCGATTTCGACATCTCGTCCGTCGCCTCCATCGTGCGCGAGGTCGAACGGCTGATCTCCGCGCAATCCGCATCGTGAGGCGCGTCCGATGAGACGCGTGGTCATCACCGGCCGGGGCACGATCAACGCGCTCGGACAGGACGTGCCCGCCACGCTGGAGGCGATGCGCGAGGGGCGCTGTGGGATCGGCCCGCTGGAGCTGCGCGACGTGGAGCGTCTTTCGGTGCGGATCGGCGCGCAGGTCAAGGGCTACGACCCCGAGGCCTTGTTCAACCGCCAGCAGATCTCGCTTTACGATCGGTTCACGCAATTCACCATGATCGCCGCCCGTCAGGCGCTGGACGAGGCGGGGCTGACCTTCGCCGGCGATCTCGCCGCGCGCTCGGGGGTGGTTCTCGGCACCGCGGGCGGCGGTGTGAACACCTGGGACGAGAATTACCGCTCGGTCTACGAGGAGGGCAAGAACCGCGTTCACCCTTTCGTGGTGCCCAAGCTGATGAACAACGCCGCCGCGAGCCACGTCTCGATGGAATGGAACCTCAAGGGCCCGTCCTTTTCGGTGGCCACGGCCTGCGCCTCGTCGAACCATGCCATGGGGCTGGCGTTCCAGCTGATCCGCGGCGGCGGCGCCGATGTGATGGTCACCGGCGGGTCCGAGGCGATGCTGTCCTTCGGCGGCGTTAAGGCGTGGGAGGGGCTGCGGGTCATGTCCAAGGACGCCTGCCGCCCGTTCTCCGCCAACCGCAACGGCATGGTGCAGGGCGAGGGCGCGGCGGTTTTCGTCTTCGAGGAACGCGAGCAAGCCATGGCACGTGGCGCCACGATCCTTGCCGAGGTGGTGGGCTTCGCCATGACGTCGGACGCGGCCGACATCGTCATGCCCAGCCAGCAGGGGGCCGCGCGCGCGATCACCGGCGCGCTTCGCGACGCGCGGCTCGACCCGTCCGAAATCGGCTATATCAACGCCCATGGCACCGGAACGGCGGCCAACGACAAGGTCGAATGCGCCGCCGTGGCCCATGCCTTCGGTCACCATGCGGACGCGCTGATGATCTCCTCGACGAAGTCCATGCACGGCCACCTGATCGGCGGCACCGGCGCGGTGGAGCTTCTGGCCTGTATCATGGCGCTCCGGGACGGGGTCATAGCACCCACGATCGGCTACGAGGAACCCGACCCGGAATGCGCGCTGGACGTGGTGCCGAACATGGCGCGCGAGGCGCAGGTTGACGCGGTCCTGTCCAACGCCTTCGCCTTCGGCGGGCTGAATGCCGTGCTGGTCCTGCGAAAAGCGCCCTGAAGATCGCGGCCCGCTGCCTGAGGCGCGGGCCGCATCCGATTGATCTTACTCGGTTTCGGAGTCGCCCGCCTCGGCCTGCCGCTCGGCGACGAACGCGGCGAAAGGCTCGTGACGTTCCTGCAGCGCTGCGAAGGCCGCGGTGAAGCCTCGCAGCGACGCCGTCAGCGCCACCGGAACCCCGCCGATCTCGCCCATGTCGCTGCGGACAAGGGCGAAAATCTCGAGAAACACATCGGCTCCCGCCTCGAAGGCATCGACGTTTTCCTGCGTCAGCGGAATACGGGCAAGGCAGCCCGACGGTTCGCACAAGGTGTAGGGTACGCCCGCCGGTTCGCTTTCGTCGATCCGGACACGCATGCCCGGGGCCAAAAGCGTCTCGATCGGGGTCACGATGACCGCGACCGCGATCTGGTCCTCGTTTTCCACCAGCGGCACGTTCACACGGAACACGGCGACCGGATTGTCATTTTCGTCCAGCAACAGCTGGAACATCTCGCAGCGTTCGGGCTGCCCGGGCTCGGCGGAGGTGATGCAGCGAAGTTCCCAATCGCTGAAGACCTCGGCCACGTAGGGTTCGCCGGGTTCGCGAGCGGCATCTGCCTCCTGGGCGACGGACATTGCCGGAAGCGTGAGGCCAAGGACGGCAACCGCGGCCGGCAGGGCTTTGAGGCTGAGGCGCATGATTGACATGGATGGCTCTTCCTTTGTGATCTTGCCTGTTTTCCGTGCCCGCTCGCTAACACGGCGCATCGCGATTGTCAGGCTGAAAAACAGGGCCGCGGTGGGCCGGGACCGACGGTCGAGCGACCGCTCGGCGGATGTGCGGCATCGCCATGTGCAGGCTTGGGCAAAATGGGAAAAGCGACATCCGGCAATGAGATGGCGGGAGAGATGCACGCGGCCGGAATGGATCCCGGCACGAACAGCGAAAGGGTCCGACAAGCGGACCCTTTGCATTTTTTTCTCTCCCTGCCGGACTGGCCGACTTTCTGCGCCGGACGCTATGTCAGAGTGCACGATGCGTCAACGACCAATTTGTCTCCATTGCACGCATCCTGCAAGACGCGGCCCCATCCCGGTCGGTGTGGCCCCCACGACCGGCAAGTGCACGCGAAAAAAAAAGCCGCGCCCCGGGGAAGGGCGCGGCCAGTCGACAGGGAGGAAGTCGGCCCCCGAAGCCCCGATGGGCCGGGGACCGAGTGAGACACTGGCACATGATGCTTAAGAATGTATGTTCGGCGCAGGGGTCGACACGATCGAAAACGACAGGGGAACGGCGGGCCATGGACGAGCGGGTCTTCATCGGCGGCGGGGCGGAAAACTACGCGACGCCGCAGCATCTTCTTCTGAAATACGGCAATCGCCACGGCCTGATCGCGGGTGCGACAGGAACCGGAAAAACCGTGACCCTGCAGATCCTTGCGGAGAGATTTTCAGCCCAGGGGGTGCCGGTGATCCTGTCGGACGTCAAGGGCGATCTCTCGGGCCTCGCCGCCAGCGGCAGCGCCGGCTTCAAGCTCCACGACGCCTTCACCGAGCGTGCGCGCACGATAGGCTTCGACGATTACGCCTATCGCGCCTTTCCGGTCACCTTCTGGGATCTCTTCGGCCAGAAGGGCCACCCGGTGCGCACCACGGTCTCCGAGATGGGTCCGCTCCTGCTGGCGAGGCTCCTCGAACTGAGCGAAGCGCAGGAAGGCATCCTGAACATCGCCTTCCGGGTTGCTGACGAACAGGGCTTGGGCCTGCTCGATCTCAAGGACCTTCAGGCGCTGCTTGTCTGGGTGGGCGAGAACCGCGCGGATCTGAGCCTGCGCTACGGCAACGTCGCCACTGCTTCGATCGGTGCGATCCAGCGGCGGCTTCTGGTGCTGGAGGGGCAGGGCGGCGACAGGCTCTTCGGAGAGCCCGCGCTGGCGCTCGACGACCTGTTCCTGACCGATGCGGACGGGTTCGGGCGAATCAACATCATCGCCGCGGACACGCTGATGCGGTCACCGCGGCTTTACGCGACTTTCCTTCTGTGGCTCCTGTCCGAGCTGTTCGAGACGCTGCCGGAGGTGGGCGACCCGGACAAACCGAAACTCGTGTTCTTCTTCGACGAGGCGCATCTTCTCTTCGACGACGCGCCAAAGGCGCTCGTGGACAAGGTGGAGCAGGTCGCACGGCTGATCCGCTCCAAGGGCGTGGGCGTCTATTTCGTGACCCAGAACCCCTCCGACGTGCCCGAGGATATCCTCGGCCAGCTGGGCAACCGGGTTCAGCACGCGCTTCGCGCCTTCACCGCGAAGGATCAGCGCGACCTCAGGCAGGCCGCGCAGAACTACCGCGGCAACCCGGCTTTCGATATCGAGGACGCCATTCGCGAGGTCGGCGTGGGCGAGGCCGTGACCTCCATGCTCGAGCGCAAAGGCGTGCCGGGCATGGCGGAACGGACGCTCATACGACCGCCGTCGTCGCAGCTGGGCCCCATCGACGACGCGGCGCGCGCGGCCCTTCTGGGCACGTCGCCGCTGGCCGGGAAATATGACACGCCCATCGACCGGGAAAGTGCCTTCGAGGTGTTGCGCGCCCGCGCCGAGGCAGCCGCCCGGGAGGCGGAAGCCGCCGAGCAAGCGGAAGAGGAGTCCGAGGCCGTGGCCGAGCGGGAATTCCGCGCCGCCCGCCGCTACTCCGGCAGCCGCGTCAGCCGGTCTACCTCGCGCGCGCGCAGCGCACGCTCCGACAGCGTGGCCACCACCTTCGCAAAGAGCTTCGCACGCCAGCTCGGCACCAAATCCGGCCAGGCGCTGGTGCGCGGCGTCCTCGGCGGGCTCTTCAAGGGCCGCTAAGGGCGCGCGGCGGCACCTTCATCTTGGCAGGAAACCTCCGGGGGAGGCCCGGAACGGGCCGGGGGCAGAGCCCCCTCGACGTCCGGGCTGCTCACGACATAGTCAAATCCGATGCGCCGCACTGACGCATCCACTTGGCCGCGGCTGCGGACCGGCATAAAGTGGTTCTCATGATCATAGAACTCGGACATTTCGCCCTCATCCTCGCCTTCATGGTGGCCATCTTCCAGATGGTCGTGCCGCTTGTCGGCGCGCATCAGAACCGCCCCGGCTGGATGGCCGTGGCCGAGCCCGCGGCGACCACGCAATTCCTGCTGACCGCCTTCAGCTTCGCGGCGCTGACCTATGCCTTCGTCACCTCCGACTTCTCGCTCAGCCTCGTGGTGGCGAATTCCCACACCGCGAAGCCGATGATCTACAAGATATCGGGCGTCTGGGGGAATCACGAGGGCTCGCTCCTGCTCTGGGTGCTGATCCTGACGCTGTTCGGCGCCTGCGCGGCATGGTTCGGCCAGAACCTGCCGCCGACGCTCAAGGCGCGCGTGCTCGCGGTGCAATCCTCTGTCTCCGTGGCGTTCTTCGCCTTCATCCTGTTCACGTCGAACCCGTTCACACGCCTCGCCGCGCCGCCCTTCGACGGGCAGGATCTCAACCCGCTCCTGCAGGACCCGGGCCTCGCATTCCATCCACCGTTCCTGTACCTGGGTTACGTGGGCCTCTCGATGGCCTTCTCCTTCGCCGTGGCCGCCCTGATCGAGGGGCGCGTGGACGCCGCTTGGGGCCGCTGGGTGCGGCCCTGGACGCTGGCGGCCTGGCTGTTTCTGACCGTCGGCATCGGGCTGGGGTCCTGGTGGGCCTATTACGAACTCGGCTGGGGCGGCTTCTGGTTCTGGGACCCGGTCGAAAACGCCTCCTTCATGCCCTGGCTGATCTCGGTTGCCCTGCTGCATTCGGCCATCGTCGTGGAAAAGCGCGAAGCCCTGAAATCCTGGACGATCCTGCTGGCCATCCTCGCCTTCGGCTTCTCGCTGATCGGCACCTTCATCGTGCGCTCGGGCGTGCTGACGAGCGTGCACGCCTTCGCCAACGATCCGGAGCGGGGTGTTTACATCCTCGCCATCCTCGCGCTCTTCATGGGCGGATCGCTCCTGCTCTTCGCGTTCCGGGCGGGCAGCATGGAGGCCAAGGGCGTCTTCTCGACGGTCAGCCGCGAGTCCGGGCTCGTGCTGAACAACCTTCTACTGGCGGTCTCGACCTTCGTGGTCTTCATCGGCACGATCTGGCCGCTCATCGCCGAGATGTTCTTCGACCGGACGCTGTCGGTGGGCCCGCCCTTCTTCGACGCGGCCTTCACGCCCTTCGTCTTCGCCGCCGCGGTCGCGCTTCCCATCGGAGCGATGCTGCCGTGGAAACGGGCGGGTCTCGGCCGACCGGTCCGCGCACTCCTGCCCGCGCTGGTCCTCGCGCTGGCCTGCGGTCTGCTGGCCTGGGCGATGTATACCGGCAAGACTGTGCTGGCGCCCATCGGCGTCGGTCTGTCGGTCTGGCTGATCGCGGGGGCGGCGGTGGACCTCTGGTCACGCACCGGACGCGGCGGCCTGGCCCATCGCCTCGGGCGCCTGACACGCCTGCCGCGCGCGGACTGGGGCAAGTCGATCGCCCATTCGGGCGTGGGCATCACCATGTTCGGGGTCGTGACGCTGACCGGATACCAGTTCGAAGACATCCGCGTCGCCCAGATCGGCGCGCCCTACGAGGTCGGCGCCTACGAGATCGAGCTTCTGGCCGTTGACGAAAACATGCGCGGCCCGAACTACATCACCACCATGGCCACCGTCGCTGTGCGGGAGGCCGAGACCGGACGCCTGATCACGGAAGTGCACCCGGAGCGTCGGATCTATCCCGTGGCGGGCATGCCCACCACCGAGGCCGGCATCAACAACGGCTTCACCCGCGATGTCTACGTCACGCTGGGCGATCCGCAGGGGACCGGGGGATGGGCCGTGCGCACCTGGATCAAGCCCTTCGCCAACTGGATCTGGGGTGGCACGATCATCATGGCGATCGGCGGGATCTTCAGCCTGTCGGACCGCCGCTATCGCGTGGCCGCAGGCGCGGGCAAGGCGCGGAACACGCAGCCAGAAGGCGTGCCTGCGGAATGACACGTCTCGCCGCACTCCTGATCGCGCTCGTGGTGGCCCTGCCGGCCGCGGCCGTGCAGCCCGATGAGGTTCTGCCCGATCCCGTGCTGGAGGAACGCGCGCGCGACATCTCGGGCGGCCTGCGCTGCATCGTCTGCCGCAACGAGTCCATCGACGAATCGAATGCAGAGCTTGCCCGCGACCTGCGCCTTCTGGTGCGCGAGCGCCTCGTGGCCGGCGACACGGACGCAGAGGTCGTGTCCTATGTCGTCGATCGCTACGGCGAGTATGTCCTGCTCCGTCCGCCGATGACGGGCTCCACCATCGCGCTGTGGCTTGCCGCACCGGTCCTGCTGCTGCTGGGTCTCGGCCTTTCCGTCGCCTATGTCCGCCGCCGCGCCAAGGCGGAGGCCCCGGCCGAGGCGGCCTTGTCCGACGAGGAAGCCGAACGTCTGAAGGAAATCCTGCGCGGCTGACGCGGCGTCGGGTCCTTTCCTCCCCCGCAGGCTCTGCTACTGTCTCACCGGTTTCGGTTTGGGAGCGGACGGACATGCACTACGAGACGATCACCCGCGAGGATGACAGCGGTTTGGCCATCATAACGATGCGCCGCCCGGATGTCATGAACGCGCTCAACACGCAGATGCGGGCCGAGATCACCCATGCCGTGGGGACCGCCGGCCGGGAGGCGCGCGTGGTCGTCCTGACGGGCGAAGGTCGCGCCTTCTGCTCGGGGCAGGATCTCGGCGACCGCGCCAATGTCGGCAACATCAACCTCGAACGCACCCTGCGCGACGAATACATCCCCATGCTCATGTCGATCGTGGATTGCCCGGTACCGGTGATCGCGGCCGTAAACGGCACGGCGGCCGGGGCGGGGGCGAACCTGGCGCTGGTCTGCGACGTGGTGATCGCGACAGCCTCCGCCAGCTTCATCCAGGCCTTCAGCCGCATCGGCCTCATTCCGGATGCGGGCGGCACATGGGTGCTTCCACGGCAGGTCGGCCTCGCGCGCGCCATGGGCGCCGCGCTTTTTGCCGACAAGATCAGCGCGGGTCGGGCCGCAGACTGGGGCATGATCTGGGAGGCGGTGGAGGACGATCGCTTCGACGAGGTCTGGCGCGGCCGCGCGGCCCATCTGGCCCAGGGCCCAACCGAAGCCTACAAGCGCATCAAGCAGGCGCTGCAGGCCAGCTCCGGCAATTCGCTGCAGGAACAGCTTTTGCTCGAGGGGCAATTGCAGGGCCAATGCGGGCGCACCCGCGACTTCAAGGAAGGCGTCATGGCTTTCCTGGAAAAACGTAGCGCGGTGTTCGAGGGGCGCTGAGTCTTTCGTTTTCGGGGGGCTTTGCCCCCGGCCTGCGGCCTCCCCCGGGATATTTCCGACCAGAGGAAGGGAAAAACGCCTCTCCTTCCTCTGGTTTCAAATATTCCCCGCCGGAGGCAATGGCTTCGAAGGGGCTCGATGCCCCGCCGAAGCCAGCCCCTCACCGTTCCGGGATCAGGCCGCGCGGGCTGAAGCGCAGCACCAGGAGCAGGATCAGCCCCATCGTGAAGAGCCGCATATAGGCTGCGGAATCGATCAGGTGATCGCGCAGCCAGGAGCCTTCCGGCATGCCGGCGGTGATCCCCCGCATCAGGCCGAGGCCCAGCGGCTCCACCATGATCCAGAGCCACCAGATCAGGAACCCGCCCAGAACGGCGCCCCAGTTGTTCCCGGAGCCGCCCACGATCACCATCACCCAGACGAGGAAGGTAAAGCGCAGCGGCTGGTAGGTGCCCGGCACAAGCTGGCTGTCGAGCGTGGTCATCATCGCGCCCGCGAGACCGCAGACGGCCGAGCCCAGGATGAAGACCTGCAGGTGCCGCGCCTTGACGTCCTTGCCCATGGCCTCGGCCGCGGTCTCGTTGTCGCGGATCGCGCGCATCATGCGGCCCCAAGGCGAGTTCAGCGCCTTTTCCGCCAGCCAGATCAGACCGATCAGCACGATGATGAAGAGCCCCGCATAGCTGAGTTTTACCATGATCGACGAGAAGGTGACGGGATCGGCCCCGATGCGCTCGGCGAAGGCAACAAAACCTTCGGAGCGCTGCAGATCGACCTCGTAGGGAACGGGGCGGGGGATGCCGGTGACGTTCTTGACGCCGCGCGCCAGCCAGTCCTCGTTCTTCAGCACCGCGATGATGATCTCGGCGATACCGAGCGTGGCGATGGCGAGGTAGTCGGACCGGAGGCCAAGCGCGGTCTTGCCGATGATCCAGGCAGCACCCGCCGCCAGAAGCCCGCCCACGGGCCAGGCGAGGATCACGGGCAAGCCCAGCCCGCCAAGGTAGCCCGTCGCCGCCGGATCGACCGCCTCGACCGCGGCCACGCCTGCGTCGAAGACCGCGCGGTAGAGGAAGAAGCCACTCACGAGGATCACGATCATGGCGATCCCGCGCATGCGCCCCGGCGGCAGGCGCGACCATGCCAGGATTGCCGCGACGATGGTGGCCGCCCCCAGAACGAGCCCGAGCAGCACCCTGACGCCGCCCGCGGCCCATGCGCCGCCGACGGGCGGCATGGACACCAGCACCGCCGCCAGACCGCCAAGCGCCACGAAACCCATGACGCCCACGTTGAACAGGCCCGCATAGCCCCATTGCATGTTCACGCCGAGCGCCATGATCGCGCTGACGAGGCCCATGTTGAAGATCGTGAGCGCGGTGTTCCACGATTGTGCGAAGCCCGTACCGATGAAGAGGCACGCCACCAGCGCGAAGAGCAGCAGCGCCCGCGTGTCCGGCGGTCTCGGCGCGGTGGTGTTGGCGGGAATTGAGGCGTCGGCGCTCATATCGATTTCCCTTTCATGATGCCGGTGGGCCGGAACAGGAGCACGATCAGCAGAATTCCGAAGCTCACCGCGAACTTGTAATCCGTCGACAGAAGCTGCAGCAACCCGTCGGGCTGCCAGTCACCGGGCGCGAGATAGGTGACCACCTTGCGGAAGGCATAGGTCACGCCGACCTCGGAGAAGGCGATCAGGAAGCCGCCGAGGATCGCGCCCAGCGGATTGCCCAGCCCGCCCACGATGGCCGAGGCGAAGATCGGCAGCAGAAGCTGGAAATAGGTGAAGGGCTTGAAGCTCTTGTCGAGCCCGTAGAGCACGCCCGCCGTGGTCGCGAGTGCCGCCACGATCAGCCATGTGATGACCACGACGCGTTCCGGGTTGATGCCCGAAAGAAGCGCCAGATCCTCGTTGTCGGAAAAGGCCCGCATCGCCTTGCCCGTCCGCGTCCGGTTCAGAAACCAGAACAGAAGCGCCACCGCGATCACCGCCACGACGATGGTGATCCCTTGCGTGGTGCGGAAGGCGAGGCCCTCGTCCAGGCCGGTCAACTCGCGGAAGGTGCGGGCGGAGATGATGAAGCGCTCGCCATCGGCAAAGCGCTGATCGTCCACGCCGATGATGAAGCGCACGATCCCGTTGAGCAGGAACATCACCCCGATCGAGGCGATGACGAAGATGATCGGCTTGGCCTTCTGCGTGCGGTAGAACCTGTAGACCACGCGATCGGTGGCGAGCACCAGAAGCCCCGTCACCGCGATCCCAACGGGCAGCGCCAGGAGCGCGGTGGGCAGGGGCCCCAGCGTGATCCCGGCCGATTGCATCCCCCATGTCACGAGGATCGTCACCATGGCCCCGAAGGCCATCGTGTCGCCATGGGCGAAGTTGGAAAACCGCAAGATCCCGTAGATCAGCGTCACGCCAAGCGCCCCGAGGGCCAGCTGGGCGCCATAGGCCGTGGCCGGGATGATGACGAAATTCAGGAGCGCCACGAAGGCGTTGAGGACATCCATGGCTACCGCAACTCCTCACAGGTGCCGAAATGGGTGACGGCCGCAGCGACCCCGTCGAAGAAATGCACGCTCATCAGCGCGGTGCCGTCGGTTTCCACGGTCAGCAGCTCCGCCAACCCGCCCGCGCCCGCGCTGGCATAGGTGGCGGGCAGGGCGCCGGCGTCGGTCAGGCGCGCGACGCGGCTGTCGCCGGTGACGGTGGACAGGAAAAGCTCGCCCGCGTGATCGGCGGCGATGAGTTCGATCTCGAAGCCGGTCTCACCGCACGCCTCGCCCGCGACGCATTCCACGGTAAAGCTGCACGCCCAGGGCTCGGCATGGACCGCCGCAGGCATCAGGGCCGCAAGGAAGGTGAGGGACCGCATCATGCCGTCACGCAAGGCCCGAGAAAGCTCGCCACGGTCAGCCGCTCGCCGGGGCCGCGCCGGTGACGAGTCAGCGCGCCCTCGTCCCCGCTCAGCGTGAAGAGCAGCGTCTCGTCATCGGTCACGAAGCCGAGCGTGAGGTCCGGGGCAGGGCGCAGCATGACGCCCACCACGTCCTCGCCCGCGACCTCCAGCCAATGCACGCCGCCGGTATAGGCGATCTCGAAGGGGATGCCGTCATGGGCTTCGCACTCGATCTCGGGGGCGCAGACCAGCGTGAAGGCACAGGCCACCTGCTGCGCCGACGCGGAGGTGACCGGCATGGCAAGCGCCAGGGATATGAGTGCGGCGCGAATCATCCGCCGAGGAAGCTCCGCCGTACCTCGGGGTCGGCCAGAAGGTCCTTGCCGGTGCCGGTATGGGCGTTGCGCCCCTGCACCAGCACATAGCCGCGGTCGGCGATCTCGAGCGCCTGGCGCGCGTTCTGTTCGACCATCAGGATCGGGATGCCGGTGCGGGAGACCTCGATGATCCGGTCGAACAACTCGTCCATCACGATGGGCGAGACGCCGGCGGTGGGTTCGTCCAGCATCAGGACCTTGGGCCGGGTCATCAGCGCGCGGCCCACGGCCACCTGCTGACGCTGGCCGCCCGACAACTCGCCCGCCGCCTGCCGACGCTTGTCCCTGAGGATCGGGAAGAGGGTGTAGACCTGTTCCATCGTCTCGCGGAAATCGTCCTCGCGGGTATAGGCGCCCATCTCGAGGTTCTCCTCGACGGTGAGCGAGGGGAAGATGTTGGAGGTCTGCGGCACGAAGCCCATGCCCTTGAGGACACGCGCCTGGGGCGTGAGGTCGGTGATGTCCTCGCCGTCGAGCCGGACGGAGCCCTTGCGCACGTCGAGCATGCCGAACACGGCCTTCATCGCGGTGGACTTGCCCGCGCCGTTGGGACCGACGATGACGGCGATCTCGCCGGGGTTCACCGCGATGGTGCAGTCATGGAGGATATCGGGACCCTGCCCGTACCCTCCCGACATGGTGTCGCCGATCAGGAATGCGTTGGAGGAATGCACCGCCTCTTTCGTGCCGGGGGACGCGACCAGCGTGCCGCCGCCGTCCTTCGTGATCGAGCGGTCCTTGTTGCCGCGGTCGTCCTGGTAGGGGTTACCGCTCACGCGCCCGTCTCCTGAAGCTTGTCCTTGTTCTTCAGACCGGTGCCGAGATAGGCCTCGATCACCTGCTCGTTGGCCTTGATCTCGTCGATGCTGCCTTCGGCCAGCACGCGGCCCTCGGCCATGACGATGACCGGGTCGCAGAGGCGGCCGATGAAGTCCATGTCGTGTTCGATCATGCAGAAGGTGTAGCCACGATCCTTGTTGAGCCGCATGATCGCGTCGCCGACCGTGTTCAGGAGCGTCCGGTTCACGCCAGCGCCGACCTCGTCGAGGAAGACGATCTTGGCGTCGACCATCATGGTGCGGCCAAGCTCCAGCAGTTTCTTCTGCCCGCCCGAGACCTGGCCCGCCGGGTGGTCGGCCAGATGCTCGATGGTCAGGAACTCCAGCACCTCGTCGGCCTTCGCGCGGAGCGCGCGTTCCTCCTCGGCGATGCGGGCGCGGCCGAACCACGTGTTCCAGAGGCTTTCGCCCGATTGCGCGGGCGGCACCATCATCAGGTTCTCGCGGCAGGTCATGGAATGGAATTCGTGGGCGATCTGGAATGTCCGCAGAAGACCCCTTGCGAACAGCTCGTGCGGGGTGAGGCCGGTGATATCCTCGCCATCCATGATGACGCGGCCGGAGGTCGCTGGAAGAACGCCCGCGATCACGTTGAAAAGCGTGGTCTTTCCGGCGCCGTTCGGCCCGACGAGGCCGGTGATCGACCCGGTCTCGATCCTCAGCGATGCCCCGTCGACGGCATGGAAGCCGCCGAAATGCTTGTGGATGTCCTCGACGACGATCATCGGCGGAAGTCCCCCTGTTGCGAGACAGCCCGGTTGTGACACCGGGCTGTCTGCCATTCTACCTTGCGGCAGGGATCAGCGGAAACCGGCCACCACGAGTTCGCCGCCCTCGATCTCGATTTCGCGGTAGTTGCCGGCGCTTTCGCCGCCACCGATCAATTCGACGGCAGACGCACCGACATAGTCGATGTCCTCACCGGCGGCGATCAGCTCCAGCCCGCGGGCCAGCTCGCCCGGCAGGATCTGCTCGCCGGGGGCGTTGGCGACGTCCATGACATGCTGCGCGTAATCGCCGGGATTGGTCGAGCCCGCCGCCTGCATGGCAAGCAGGATCAGCGCCGCGGCGTCATAGGCCTCGGCCGAGAAGGGCGAGGTGCCGTCGAAGCCTTCATCGGAGGCCATCGACTGGTAGATGTTGGCGCCCTCGCTGTCGGTGCCGGGGTTCTGGCCGAAGGAGCCGTCGATGTCCGAGCCGAAATTGTCGATCAGCGCCTGGCTGACCATGCCGTCGGGGAAGACGAAGGTCTCGAACGCGCCGGTGTCCAGGGCCGCCTGGATGATGCCCGAGCCGCCCTGGTCAACATAGCCCGCCACGACGAGCGCGTCGCCGCCCGCCGAGGCCAGCGCGCCCACTTCGGCCGAGTAGTCGGCGCGCCCGTCTTCATGCGCGGATACCATCGTCACGGTGCCGCCCGCGGCTTCGAAGGCGGAGGCGAAGCTGTCGGCGAGGCCGAGGCCGTAATCGTTGTTGGTATAGGTGACGGCGACGGTGTCGATACCGCGCTCCATGATGATGTCCGCCATCACGACGCCCTGACGCGCGTCGGACGGTGCGGTGCGGAAAAACAGGCCGTCGTCCTCCATCGTCGAGAGCGCGGGCGAGGTTGCCGAGGGCGAGATCATGACCATGCCGTTGGGCACGGCCACGTTGGTCAGGATCGAGGTGGTCACGCCCGAACAGTCCGCGCCGACGATGCCGCTGACACTGTCCGAGGTGATGAGGCGTTCGGCAGCCGCGTTGGCGGCTGAACTGTCGATGCAGGTGGAGTCGCCGCGCACTGCGGTCACGGTGGTGCCGTCCAGCAGCAGGCCCGACTCGGACACTTCCGCGATCGCCATTTCAGCGCCCATCGCCATGCCCGGTGCAAGCGATTCAAGCGGCCCTGTGAAACCGAGGATCACGCCAAGCGTGATGCTTTCCTGTGCCTGCGCCGCGCCGGCAAGCGCCATCGTGGCGGCAGAAGCCATGAGGATCTTTTTCATCTGTTGGTCTCCCAAGTTGGACAAGTTGTTTCTTATGATTGGGAAAAAATAGCGACAGGTCAGAATTAAGGGAAGGGGTATCCGTCAGAAAGCCGTCAAAAGGCCCTTGGGGCCATTTTACCCTGTGCAGGCGGGACGATCGTCCGCCATATACACCTATTTCAGGCGAGTAGCCTGTTCGGCCCTGCGCCGGATCAGGGGGCCGGCGTCCCGAACAGCCGCAGCCGGGACACGCCGCCATCGGGGTAGATGTTGAATCGCACATGGGTCACGGGCCCGAGGCGGTTCAACGCGTCGCGGAAGGAATGCTCGGCATCCGCGCCCAGCTTCTGCTGCGGCAGGAGTTCCTTCCAGAACATCGAATCCGTGATCAGCGCATCGGTCAGCCCGTCGCCGAAACTGCGCATGTCCGCGGCCTGGATCGAGGCGCGGTCGGGATAGTTGCCCTTGAAATGCGCCGTGTCGATGACGGCCTTCTCGATCTCGCCCCGCGCGCCGAGCGCGATGATCATCCAGTCATAGCCCGGCTCCCGCCGCCGCCGGGTTTCCCAGCCATCGCCCATGTTGATGCCGCGCCCGGGAGCGAGCAGGCGCATGTAGTCGCCGTAATGGGCGTCCGAGAAGCCGAGAATGCGGCCGCCGTTCAGCGCGGCGGCGAGGTCGATCTCGCCCTTCGCATTGGCCTTGTCGAGTTCCGGCACGCCGTAGACCCTGAGCCGCGCGATGCCGCCGTCGGGATAGATACTGACTCGCAGATGCGACCAGCTCTCGAAGTTCTGGCAGGAATGGTAGTGATGCGCCGAGGGGCCGAGCGGCTTGTGGCGCAGGATCTCGACCCATGTCTGGTCGGCGGGCGGCTCGTCGCCGGCGAAGGAACAGGCCTCGATGCGTACGGCTGGCGCGTAGTTGCCGGTGAAATGGGTAGTGTCGATGTCGAAGCCGATGATGCGCCCCGCCCCGGCGAGCTTGATGATCGCGCTGTCATGGCCACCGTCGCGGCGGCGCTGCGTCTCCCAGCCATCCATCCACTTGCCATGGTCGTCGAACTTGCCCTCGATGAAGACGGGGTCGTGATCCTGCAGCATCCGGTCGAGCGGCGCGAAGAACTGGTTCGAGGCCCAGATCGCCCGCGCGCCGAGCCCGGCCGAGGCGAGGTTGATACCCGTCCGGGCGAAGAGCGGAATGTCTGGGTTCAGGCTTTCGATACTGGTCATGTGTCCCGGTTCCGTTCGGGCAGGACGGCACGCGGCATCCGTGAAATGCCGGAGGCGCGCGGCGTGCAGCACATGCCCTTGAATGCAGCAGATGCCCAGCCAATACGCGGCTTTCCGGCCCGCTGGCAAGAGGGCGGCCGCGCGGCACCTTGCAGAGCCTTGGCGAATTGGTGGAAATGACGGCGACACGACCGGAACGGGACAAGGCGCAGGCGCGCCGGGGCAGGGACGAGACATGGATGCGACAATTCTCTTGCACTGGGCGGAATTCGCCGTGCGCTGGTTGCATGTCATCACCGCCATCGCGTGGATCGGGTCGAGTTTCTATTTCATCGCGCTCGATCTGGGCCTGAACCGCAACATTCCCGGCCCCGCCGACGGAGAGGAATGGCAGGTCCATGGCGGCGGCTTCTACCATATCCAGAAATACATGGTCGCGCCCGAGGCGATGCCCGAGCACCTGACCTGGTTCAAATGGGAAAGCTACGCCACGTGGCTGTCGGGCGTGGCGCTTTTGATCCTGCTCTACTGGGTGGGCGCGGAGCTTTACCTGATCGACTGGACGGTGATGGAACTTGCACCCTGGCAGGCGATCGCGATCTCGGCCTTCTCGCTGGTGCTGGGCTGGGTCGCCTATGATCTTCTGTGCAAGTCGAGGCTGGGCGACAACCCGACGCTTCTGATGCTGCTGCTTTTCGGCATCATCGTCGTGCTTTCATGGGCTTACACGCAGGTCTTCTCGGGCCGCGCGGCGCTGTTGCACCTCGGTGCGCTGACGGCGACGATCATGACGGCCAACGTGGCCATGATCATCATTCCCAACCAGAAGGTCGTGGTGGCCGACCTCAAGGCGGGCCGCACGCCGGACCCGAAATACGGCAAGATCGCCAAGCTTCGGTCGACCCATAACAACTACCTGACGCTGCCGGTGATTTTCCTCATGCTGTCAAACCATTACCCGCTGGCCTTCGCGTCGGACTGGAACTGGCTGATTGCGAGCCTCGTCTTCCTGATGGGGGTCACGATCCGGCATTTCTTCAACACCATGCATGCGCGCGGCGGCTACAGGTGGTGGACCTGGGGCGCGACGGCGGCGATCTTCGCGGCGATCGTCTATCTTTCGATCCTGCCGCTGATGCGACAGGACGCGCAGGCGGAGGCCGCCGCCCTCAGCCCGAACGCGGAACGCTTCGCCGCCCATGCGTCCTTTCCGGACGTGGCGACGGTGGTGCTGGGCAACTGCAGCTACTGCCATGCCGCCGAGGTCACCTATCCCGGCCTTGCCGCGGCACCCGGCGGCGTGATCCTCGACACCGACGCGGCGATTGCCACCCATGCGATGGACATCTACCTTCAGGCCGGCGTCAGCCACGCCATGCCGCCGGGCGGTGTGGCCGAGCTGTGGGAAGAGGATCGCGCGCTGATCCGGGATTGGTACCGTGAGGTCACCGGCGGCGCGCTATGACGGGTTCGGGAGGGGAGGTTACATGCCGGCACCGATCAATCGGCTGAAGGCCGCACTGGGCGATGGCGGCGTCCTGCGCGGGGTTTTCCTAAGTCTCGGCTCCGAGGCCGCCACCGAGATCGCCGGGCGCGCGGGCTTCGACTTCTGCCTCGTCGATGGCGAGCATTGCGCCTACGACCCGACCGTCATCAGCCGGCAACTGACCGTGCTGGCAGCCACCGGAATGCCGTCCGCCGTGCGCGTGCCGACGAACGAGGGATGGATCATCCGCCAGGTGCTGGACCTCGGCGCGCAGTCGATCATGGTGCCCATGGTGAACTCGGCCGACGAGGCGCGTGCGATTGTCCGGGCGAGCCTTTATCCCCCCGAGGGCGTGCGCGGCCATGGCGGCGCCACGATGCGAGCGGGCGGCTATGGCGCCTTCGAGGCCTATGGCCAGACCGCGAACCACCAGATCAGCATCATGGCCCAGATCGAGACGCGCCGCGCGCTGGATGCCATCGAGGAGATTGCCGCGGTCGACGGGATCGACGTCCTGTTCTTCGGGCCCACCGACCTCTCCTACGACATGGGTCTGGCGGATGATCCGAACGGCGATGCCCTGTGGGAGGCGGTTTCGGACGGGATCCGACGCATCGTCGCGGCGGGCAAGGTCGCCGGGGTGTTCTCGTCGCCGGATCGCGAGGCTGCCATGATCGAAGCCGGCGCGCGCGTCGTCGCTGTCGGCTCGGACGCCCACAGCCTGACGACCGCCTTCCGCCGCCTCGCCGCGCGCCCATGATCCGGCTGGCCCATGGCGATGCGGTGGCCGAGATCGACCCGGCTGTCGGCAACATCCCACATTGGCGCGTGGGCGGGCGCCATCCGCTGCACAGCGCCCCCTGGCGCGACGAGGAGGCGGTGCAGCAGGACGAGAGCCTGCCGCTGGTGAACCGCCGTCTCGCCGGCGATTTCCTCTGCATGCCCTTCGGCCGTGACGATGTGGAGAACGGTCCGATCCACGGGCTGCCCGCCAACACCCCCTGGGATGTCGTCGAACAGGACGTGGCCCACGCCACGGTCCGCCTTCAGGCGAAACCCCGGGGCGCCACCGTCACCAAGCGGGTGCAGCTGGTCGGCCCCGCGCTGTTGCAGACCCATGTCATCGAGGGCGGGGCGGGAGACGTGACTCTCGCCCACCACCCGATGGTGCACATGGCCGAAGGCGGGCGTCTGTCCTTCTCGCCCAAGCGCGCCGTGATGACCGATCCCATGCCGCAATACGAGGGGCATAATCTCTGGTCTCTCAACCAGTTGCGCGGCGACATGCATCTGGATTGCGAGGATGGCAGCCTCTGGGACCTGCGCGACTATCCCGCCGGCCACAGCGTCGAGGATTTCGCGATCCTCTTGGAGGCTCGCGACGCGCTTCTCGGTTGGACCGTGCTGATGCGCAACGCGGAAAACGACATGGTCGTGGTGCTCAAGGATGCCCGCGTGCTGCCTGTCACCATGCTCTGGATCTCGAATGGCGGGCGCGACTTCGGCCCATGGAACGGGCGCCACACCGGCGTTCTGGGGATCGAGGATGGCTGCGCCGCGGGCGGCATCGGGCTCAGGGCCGCGCAGGCCGACAACCGCGTGAGCGCCTTTGGCGTGCCTACGACGATCCCGCTCGGGGGCCGCCACGTCATCGCCCACGCCATCCTCAGCCTGCCGCGACCGCCCGGATGGTCCGAGGTCACCGGGATCGCGCTGAAGGACGACACGCTCACCCTCCGCGATCTCGGCGGCGGCGAAATCGCGGTGCCGTTCCCCGGGGAGCATTTCGCGTGATCCGGACATGACCATTCTCGTCGATGCCGACGCCTGCCCGGTAAAGGACCAGATCTACGCCGCCGCCTATCGCCACCAGACGCCGGTGCGCCTTTACGCGGCAAGCTACCTGCGCCACCCGGAGCATCCGCTGATTTCCATGATCACCGCCGGGGACGCCTTCGACGCCGCCGATGACCGGATCGTGGCCGATGCGGGGCCCGGCACGCTGGTGATCACCGCCGACCTGCCGCTGGCGGGCCGCGCGATCGAGAAGGGCGCGTCGGTGCTCACCCATCGGGGCGAGGTGCTCGACGCCTCCAACATCGGGGCCAGGTTCGCCACGCGCGACCTTCTGGCCGATCTGCGCAGCGGGCTGGAGGGGCAGGGGCTCGGAGGCCCGCGTGCGTTCTCGAAGGCCGACCGCAGCGCCTTCGCGCAGGCGATCCAAACCGCGCTCCGCAAGCTCTAGGGTGTTTTCATCGCACGGCACTTGGGGTATGGCCGCATCTTTCAATCGGACCCGCGCCCATGAGCTTTACCCTCGCCATTGTCGGACGCCCCAATGTGGGCAAGTCCACGCTGTTCAACCGGCTGGTGGGCCGCAAGCTGGCGCTTGTCGACGACCAGCCCGGCGTGACGCGCGACCTGCGCGAGGGCGAGGCGCGGCTTGGCGGCCTGCGCTTCACCATCATCGACACCGCGGGCCTCGAGGACGCCAATGACGACAGCCTGCAGGGCCGCATGCGCCGGCTCAGCGAAAGGGCCGTGCAGATGGCCGACGCGAGCCTCTTTCTGATCGACGCGCGGGCGGGCGTGACCGCCAATGACCGCGTCTTCGCCGAGATCCTGCGCCGCTCGGGCCGCCCCGTGATCCTCGCCGCCAACAAGGCCGAAGGAACGGCGGCCGATGCCGGCCTGATCGAGGCGTGGGAGCTGGGCCTGGGCGAGCCGCTGGCCTTGTCGGCCGAACATGGCGAGGGCATGGCCGAGCTTGCCGTTCGCCTCACCCCCATGATCGAGGCCGCCGCCCTGACTGTCGACGAGCCCGAGACCGATGTCGACGTGACCGAGGACGACACCGACGCCCCGCGCGAGATCACGCAGGCCCGGCCCTTGCGCATCGCCGTCGTGGGCCGCCCGAACGCGGGCAAATCCACCCTCATCAACCGCATCCTGGGCGAGGAGCGCCTGCTGACCGGCCCCGAGGCGGGCATCACCCGCGACGCCATCGCCGTGCCGGTCACGTGGGACGGCACGCCGATGCGCATCTTTGACACCGCCGGGATGCGCAAGAAGGCCAAGGTCCAGGAAAAGCTCGAGAAACTCTCGGTCGCCGACGGGCTCCGTGCGGTGAAATTCGCCGAGGTCGTGGTCGTCCTCCTCGACGCCGCGATTCCCTTCGAGACCCAGGATCTGCGCATCGCCGACCTCGCGGAACGCGAGGGGCGCGCCGTCGTGGTCGCGGTCAACAAGTGGGATCTGGAGGCCGAGAAGCAGGACAAGCTTCGCGCGCTCCGCACCGGCTTCGAAACCCTCCTGCCGCAGCTGAAGGGCGCGCCGCTGGTCACTGTCTCGGCGGCCACGGGCAAGGGTCTCGACCGCTTGCAGGCCGCAATCCTCAAGGCCCATGACACCTGGAACCGTCGCGTGCCCACCGCCGCGCTGAACCGCTGGCTGGCCGCGATGACCGAGGCGCATCCGCCTCCGGCGCCGGGCGGGCGGCGCATCAAGCTGCGCTACATGACCCAGGCCAAGACACGGCCGCCGGGTTTCGTGGTCATGTGCTCGCATCCCGACAAGGTTCCGGCCAGCTACACGCGCTATCTCGTGAACGGGCTGCGCGAGGATTTCGACATGCCGGGCACACCGATCCGGCTCTGGCTACGCTCGCAGGCGGACAAGAACCCGTACAGGAACCGCAAGAAATCCACGCCCTCGCGCCTGTCCAAGCATGTGCGCTCGGGCGCCACGAAAAAGGGCTGAGCGTGGCGGCCGGTCCAACGCGTCGCGGTGTCCTGCGCGTCGCGGCCCTGATCGTCGTCGCGGGCCTGATCGTCGCGCGGCCATGGACCGGGTGGAAGACGCGGGACCTTGCCTACGAGGATATCCCCGACCTGCCGCCACTCCGCCGCCTGGTGACGCAGGCCGCCTCGACATCGGGAACCGCCACGGACGCCCTGTTCCTCGGCCTCGAGGCCCCCGATGCGCCCTCGGAGCCTGCGCCCCTGCCGACGGACGCCGCAGGCATTTGCCGGCTCTTCGACCTGCCATGGGCCGAAGGCGCGCCCGTTCCGGTCACCTATTTCACCGATATCCGCTGCCCGAGCTGCCGGGTGCTCGAAGGGAGCCTCGCGGGCCTCGCACGGCAAGAACCGGACCTCTTCCGTTTGCGCACCCGCGAATTCCCCATCTTCGGCCCGCGGTCCGAGGCCGCCGCCCGCGCCATCCGCGCCGCGCAGGGGCAGGGCGCGTCCGAGACCATGCGCCGCCAGCTTCGCACGCGCCCGGCCCCGACAAGCCCCGAGGGTATCGCCGCACTGGCCGTGACGCTTGACCTCGACCCGGGCGCGCTGGTCGACGCTTGGCAAGGTCCTGCTGTCGCCGAAAGCCTCGCGGAGGACCGCGCCCTCGCGCGGCGTCTCGGTCTGCGCGGCACCCCGGGTCTCGTGGTGGGAAGAACCGTCGTCGAAGGCGCGCTGCCCCGCGGGACCCTGCTCGTCCTCATGCGGGCCGAACGCCGGGACGGCCCTCCGGCGCAGTGCACCTGATCCCCTTCATCTTTCCAAAAATACGCCGGGGGAGCGCGAGGGGGCAGAGCCCTCTCGTAACGAAAAGACTCGAGCGCGAGGGGGCGAAGACGCCTCGCGCGGGTCGCCGCCGACAGGCGGCGAAACGGTTTACGCGTTCGCTTCGCGGATCTTGTCGGCCGCTTCCTTGGAGTAGGTCACGCCCGTTTGCTCGAACAGCGTGTCAAGCTCTCCCGACAGCGTCATCTCGGTGATGATGTCGCAACCGCCCACGAATTCACCCTTCACGTAAAGCTGCGGGATCGTGGGCCAGTCGGAATACTCCTTGATGCCCTGGCGGATTTCCTCGTCGGCCAGAACGTTCACGTCCTGGAACTCCACGCCCATGAAGTTCAGCACGCCGGCCACGCGGGACGAGAACCCGCATTGCGGCATCATCTTCGTGCCCTTCATGAAAAGGACGACGTCGTTCTCGGTGACGGTCTGCTTGATCGTGTCTTCAGCGCTCATGGTGGGGTATCCTCTGGTCGTCTGTTCGGGTCGGGATTGGGATCGGGGCGGGCTGCATCCTGGACCGCGCCGGGTTCATCCGGCGGGCGATGACCGCCAGCACCACGAGACCGCTCAGGGCGACGACGAACACCATCACTCCGGCGCCTTCGTGGTCAGGGCCAGCGCGTGCAGATCGCCGTCGGAGCCGTCCATCTTGCCTTTCAGCGCGGCATATACGGCGCGCTGCTGCTGAACGCGGTTCATGCCGCGAAAGCTCTCGTCGATGACCATGGCTGCCATGTGCCGACCGTCGTCACCCGAGACCTGTATCGTGGCATCGGGGAAGCTTTCGCGCAGAAGGCTTTCGATTTCATGGGCCTGCATGGGCATGTGGTTGCTATCCTCGACAGTTTCAGTCGGAAATGTAGACACGCCGCGCCCCTCGCGCAAGCGCTGGCTCAGCCGAAATGCGCCGCGAAGGCGGTCTCCCAGACCGCGCGCAGCTCCGCCAGCGGCGCCTCCGACCCGCCGATGCGCACCGCGTCACCGCCGACGCGGCCCACGGTCAGCATGGGAACCCCGGCCTGACCGGCGGCCACCATTAGCGCCTCGGCCTTGTCGAAGCTGGTGGCGATCAGGTAGCGGGCCTGATCCTCCCCGAATAGCGACGGCATGTCGCCGGGGTCGAGCGTGATGCCCACGTCACCCGCGACCGCCATCTCGAAGGCCGCCAGCGCGAGGCCCCCATCGCTGAGATCGGTGCAGGCGTTGATCCACCGGGCGTTGGCACGGATGAAGTCGCCGTTGCGCCGCTCGGCCTCCAGATCCACGGGCGGGGCGTCGCCGTCCTCGCGGTTGAAGACCTCCCACAGAAGCGCGGATTGGCCGAGGTGCCCTGCCGTCGCGCCCACCAGCATCAGGACATGCCCGTCCCGGATCGTGTCCGCGATCATGTCGTCGAGGCTGTCCAAGAGCCCGACCGCGCCGATGGTCGGCGTGGGCAGGATCGACTGTCCGTCGGTCTCGTTGTAGAGGCTCACGTTGCCCGACACGATGGGCATGTCGAGGGCGCGGCACGCCTCGCCGATGCCCCGGATGGCACCCACGAACTGGCCCATGATCTCGGGCTTTTCCGGGTTGCCGAAATTCAGGTTGTCGGTCGTGGCCAACGGCCTCGCCCCCACGGCGCAGAGGTTGCGGAAGGCCTCGGCCACCGCCTGCTTGCCGCCTTCGACCGGGTTGGCGCGCACGTAGCGCGGCGTGACGTCCGAGGTGAAGGCCAGCGCCTTGTCGGTGCCGTGCACGCGCACGATGCCCGCGCCGGTTCCCGGCGTCCGGATCGTGTCGGCCATGACGGTGTAGTCGTATTGCTCGTAGATCCAGGCGCGCGAGCAGTAGTTGGGCGAGCCTATCAGCAGCCTCAGCGCGTCGATGGGATCGACCTCCGCCACGGGCTCCAGCTCCGGCGCGGGCGCGGGCTCCACCCACGGCCGGTCGTATTCCGGCGCCTCGGAGGAGAGCTTGGACAGGGGCAGGTCGGCCACAGTTTCATTTCCGTGAACAATGATGAAGCGGTCCTCGGGGATGGTCTCGCCAACGATGGCGAAATCGAGGTCCCATTTCTCGAAGACCGCGCGCGCCTCGGCCTCCTTTTCGGGCCGCAGGACCATGAGCATCCGCTCCTGGCTTTCGCTCAGCATCATCTCGTAGGCGGTCATGCCGTCTTCGCGCTGGGGTACGTGGTCGAGCGTCAGCTGGATGCCGAGCCCGCCCTTGTCGCCCATCTCGACCGCCGAACAGGTCAGGCCGGCGGCCCCCATGTCCTGGATCGAGATCACGGCACCCGTGGCCATCAGCTCGAGGCACGCCTCGAGCAGCCGCTTTTCGGTGAAGGGGTCGCCCACCTGCACCGTCGGGCGCTTTTCCTCGATCGTGTCGTCGAATTCGGCCGAGGCCATGGTCGCGCCGCCCACGCCGTCGCGGCCGGTCTTGGCGCCGAGATAGACCACGGGCATGCCGACGCCGGAGGCCGCGGAATAGAAGATGCTGTCGGCCTCGACCAGACCGGCGGCAAAGGCGTTGACGAGGCAATTGCCGTTATAGGCGGGATGAAACCGCGTCTCGCCGCCGATCGTGGGCACGCCGAAGCAGTTGCCGTAGCCGCCGATCCCCTCGACCACGCCATGCACGAGACTGCGCGTCTTGGGGTGGTCCTTTTCACCGAAGCTCAGCGCGTTCATCGCTGCGATGGGCCGCGCGCCCATGGTGAAGACGTCGCGCAGGATGCCGCCAACGCCCGTGGCCGCGCCCTGCGTGGGCTCGATATAGGAGGGGTGGTTGTGGCTTTCCATCTTGAACACGACGGCCAGTTTCTTGCCATCGGGCCCGTCGCCGATATCGACGATGCCCGCGTTCTCGCCGGGTCCGCAGATCACCTGAGGCCCCTCGGTCGGCAGGGTGCGCAGCCATTTCTTCGACGACTTGTAGGAACAATGCTCGTTCCACATGGCCGAGAAGATGCCGAGCTCGGTGAAGGTCGGCTCCCGCCCGATGATCTCGAGAATGCGGTCGTATTCGTCGGGCTTGAGGCCGTGGGCTGCGATCAGGTCTGGGGTGATGGCTGGTTCGGTCATTGGGCATCCCATGTTCTTGCCGCTGTTTAGGCGACCGGGCGCGCGGGGGAAAGGGGCAGCGCCATGGACCTTGCGCCGGTGGACGCGGTTTCAGCGCCGTTTCAAAGTGGCTTCCGGAAGGTAATCGAGGTGGCTCGCGCGTAGCCGGGATGGCAGGTGCGGCCCGCTTCAACAAAGCCGAGAGCGGCAAAGGCAGCGTGATTTTCAGTCAACTCGACCCGCGTCTGCAACTCCAGCTCCCGCAACCCGAGCCCGCGCGCCCGCAACCCGGCGGCCTCGATCAGCGTTCGGGCAAGCCCGCGCCCGCGCATGTCCCGAGCGACGGCCAGCTTGCCGAGGGAGTAGGTCGTCCCTCGGGGCTCCGCGAAAAGACAGGCCACCGGTCGGTGCGCAGCGCGCATCAGGAAAAGGTCCTCCGTCTCGGCCTTCCGGGCGATATCCTCCAACGACATGGAGGTCAGGGAAGAGGGCGGGTCGATCCGTCCGGCCATCGGGGAAAACGCCTCGGTCAGCAGCGCATAAAGGGCGGCGTGGTCCGAGAACGCTTCGGGGTTTGTTTCGATTTCGGAAACCATCGGCGGTCCTCCCGAGCAAAAAAAAGGCCGAGACGAATCTCGGCCAAAGTCCAACAGGGAGGTAATGAAGTGCGCGGTTGCCCGCCCAACCTCATTGATGCTGAAATAGGCAGCAGCCTGAAAACGATCAAGCCAAAAGGTGCTGCGCTGCCGCAATCCCGATATGTCTGTGGCGCATAACACACATCCGTTTCCGGGTCCTGGCGGCGCCGGACCGCGACCGGCAGCGGTCGGGCCTCAGCTGTCTTCGGCGGCCGCTTCCTTCTGGCGGCGGCGGTAGGCGATGACCTCTTCGGTGACGAATTCCCGGAACACCTCGATGCGTTTGGACTGCCGCAACTCCTCGGGATAGGCGAGAAAGACGGGCACCTCGCCCGATTGCACGTCGGGCAGGACGCGGACGAGTTCGGGGAAATCCTGCGTCAGGTAATCGGGCAGGACGCCGATGCCGAGGTCGTGGATCACGCCCTGCAGAACGCCGAAATAGTTGTTCACCGTCAGATGGCTGCCGATGTCGTAGCTCATCAGTTCGCGGACCAGCAGCGCGCCGGAGGAAACCTGCGCGGAGGTCGCGTTCTGGCTGATCAGGCGGTGATGGCGCAGGTCGTCCAGCGTCGCGGGCATGCCGCGCCCCTCGATATAGCGGGGCGAGGCGTAAAGGCGCATGTTGATCGACATCAGCCTGCGCCGGATCAGGTCGGCCTGGCTGGGTTCCTTCATGCGGATGGCCACGTCGGCCTCTCGCATGGGCAGGTCGAGCAGGCGTTCCTCGAGCATCAGGTCGATCTTCAGATCGGGATATTTCTCGTAGAGCGCGGGCAGGCGCGGCGCGAGCCAGAGAGAGCCGAAACCGATCGTCGTCGTGACCCGCAGTTCGCCGAAGACCTCTTCCTCCGAATCGCGGATGCGCGCGGCGGCGGCCTCCAGCCGCTTGGACATGTGCCGCGTGGCGTCGAACAGAAGCTCTCCCTGTTCGGTCAGGATCAGGCCGCGCGCGTGCCGGTGAAAAAGCGTGGTGTTGAGGTTCTCCTCCAGCGCGCGGATCTGGCGGCTGACGGCAGACTGGCTCAGATGCAGCGTATCGCCCGCATGCGTCAGGCTGCCGGCATCGGCAACCGCATGAAAAATCCGCAATTTATCCCAATCCACGCGCGTCGCTCCATCCGTTCCGTCCGACCGCTTCCCGGACCGAGCGGCCCCAAAGGCATATAGTCCCGGCGGACATAATCAACCCTGAGGCGACGGCCATCCCCTGTAAAAACTGTTTTCAGGTCAGCATTTTTGACCTATAATCGGATCCACGCGCGAAACCCACACGACAGGGAGGTGTCAAATGGGTCTCCAGAGTGTCTCTCTCGACGACCGCTTCGATCTCGGAAAATCGCCTGTCCTGATGAACGGCACGCAGGCGCTGGTGCGTCTGATGCTGATGCAGAAGGCACGCGACCGGGCCGCGGGGCTGAACACCGCCGGTCTGGTCAGCGGCTATCGCGGCTCGCCGTTGGGGGCCGTCGACATGCAGATGACCCGCGCGAAGAAGCATCTCGACGCGTCCGACATCGTGTTCCAGCCCGGCCTGAACGAGGACCTTGCCGCCACCGCGCTCTGGGGCAGCCAGGGCGCCGAGCTGCGCGGCGAGGGGAAGTTCGACGGCGTCTTCGGCCTCTGGTACGGCAAGGGCCCCGGCGTGGACCGCACCGGCGACGTGTTCCGCCATGTGAACATGGCCGGCACGTCGCAACATGGCGGTGTGCTCGTGGCCATGGGCGACGACCATACGGGCGAAAGCTCCACCACCTGCCACCAGTCCGACTGGGCGCTGATCGACGCGCACAGCCCCGTACTCAGCCCCGCGGGCGTGCAGGAAATCCTCGATTTCGGGATCTACGGCATCGCGCTCAGCCGCTTCGCCGGCGTCTGGGTAGGCCTGAAACTGATGAAGGACACGGTCGAGGCGACCGCCGTCGTCGATGGCCGGCCGGACCGGATGCAGTTCACGCACCCCGCCTTCGAGATGCCCGAGGGCGGGCTCAACATCCGCCTCGGCGATCACTGGATCGCGCAGGAGGAACGGCTTCTGGCCCACAAGCGCTTCGCCGCCGAGGCCTTCGCCCATGCCAACGGCATCGACAAGCGCATGCACGGGCGTCCGGGGGCGAAGATCGGTTTCGTCGCGGCGGGCAAGAACTGGCTCGATCTGGTCTGGGCGCTCGACGCGCTGGGGATCGACGCGGCCGAGGCAGAGCGTCTCGGCGTAACCACCTACAAGGTCGGCCAGACATGGCCGCTCGACATGGCGGGATTCAAGGACTGGGCCGAGGGGCTCGAGCTCATCGTCGTGGTCGAGGAAAAGCGCAAGCTGATCGAGGTGCAGGTCAAGGAGGCGATCTTCGACGACCGGCGCGGACGGCGCGTCTACGGCTACAAGGACGGGCAGGGCAACACGCTCTTCCCGCAGCATTATTCGCTCGACCCCACAGATATCGCGGTGAAGCTCGGCCGCATCCTGACCGAGGAGGGGCGCGGCACGGACCGGATCGCGGCGGGCATGGCGCGCGTGGACGAGGCGCGGCGCGCCAACAACGCGCCGGAGCTTGCGACCCGCACGCCCTATTTCTGCTCGGGCTGCCCGCACAACACCTCGACCAGGGTGCCCGAGGGCGCGGTGGCGGGCGCGGGCATCGGATGCCACTTCATGGCCAAATGGATGGACCGCGCGACCGAAGCCTACACCCATATGGGCGGCGAAGGCGCGAACTGGATCGGCGAGGCGCCGTTTTCCAATCGTCCCCACGTCTTCCAGAACCTCGGCGAGGGCACCTACAACCATTCCGGCATTCTCGCCATCCGCGCCGCCGTGGCCGCGAAGGCCAACATCACCTACAAGATCCTGTTCAACGACGCCGTCGCCATGACCGGCGGGCAACACAACGAAGGCGATCTCGACCCGGCCCGCATCGCGCGCGAGGTCAAGGCCATGGGTGTGGAGAACATCGCGCTGGTCTACGACCCGAAGGAAGAGATCGACTGGTCCACTTTCCCGAAAGACCTCGAACGCCACACCCGCGACGATCTGATGACGGTGCAGGAGCGCTTCCAGAAGCTCGAAGGCGTCTCGGCCATCATCTATATCCAGACCTGCGCCGCCGAGAAACGCCGCCGGCGCAAGCGCGGCACTTTCCCGGATATCGACAGGCGCGTCTTCATCAACACGGATGTCTGCGAAGGCTGCGGCGATTGCGGGGTGCAGTCGAACTGCGTCTCCATCGTGCCCGTGGAAACCGAACTGGGCCGCAAGCGCGCCATCGACCAGTCAACCTGCAACAAGGATTTCTCGTGTCTCAAGGGGTTCTGCCCCTCCTTCGTCACGGTCGAGGGCGGCACCCCGAAACGGGAGGCCACGGCCGAGGTCGATCTCTCCGGCCTGCCAGAGCCCGTGATCCCGGCCATCGACGGCACCCATAACATCGTGATCACCGGTGTCGGCGGCACAGGCGTCGTGACCATCGGCGCGAACCTCGCCATGGCCGCCCATATCGAGGGCAAGGGCGCGGCGATGATGGAAATGGCCGGCCTCGCTCAGAAGGGCGGCGCGGTCCATATTCATGTGCGCATCGCGGAAAGCCCCGAGGATATCAGCGCGATCCGCGTGGCCACCGGCGAATGCGACACGCTGATCGGCGGCGACCTGGTGGTGTCGGCCGGCGCGAGGACACTGGGCCTGATGACCACGGGCCGCAGCGGCGCCGTGGTCAACAGCCACGAGATCGTCACCGGCGATTTCACCCGCAACACCGAATTCCGCATCCCCGGCGAGGACCTCGCGCTCGCGCTTCAGGCGCGGCTGCGGGACGGGCTCAGCCTCTTCGACGCCTCGGAGCTTGCCCGCAAGCTGCTGGGCGACACGATCTTCACCAACCAGATGCTTCTGGGCGCGGCGTGGCAGCGGGGGCTGATCCCGCTCTCGCGTGAGGCGATCCTGCAGGCGGTGGAGCTGAACGGTGCCGCGGTGGAGCGCAACAGCCAAGCTTTCGAGATGGGCCGCTGGGCGATCGTGAACCCGGAGGCCGCGCGGCGTCTGATCGAGGCCGAGGTGGTGGAGAAGCCCAGGACGCCGGAGGAGAAGATCGCCTTCCGCGAAACCCACCTCACCGCCTACCAGGGCAAGCGTTTGGCGAAGCGCTACCGCAAGCTTGTCGACCCCATCGCCGATCCGCGCCTGAAGGAGGCGGTGGCGAAGGGCTATCACAAGCTCTTGGCCTACAAGGACGAGTACGAGGTCGCGCGCCTGCACCTGCAGACCGAGGCCAAGGCGCGGGAGGCCTTCGACGGGGATTTCAAATTGAAATACCACCTCGCCCCGCCGATGCTGCCCGGCAAGGACGCCGCCGGTCGCCCGAAGAAACGTGAATTCGGGCCGTGGATCGGGCGGCTCTATCCGATCCTCGCGCGGCTGAAATCCTTGCGCGGCACGCCGCTGGACCTCTTCGGCTACTCGGCCGAGCGTCGGATGGAACGCGCGCTCATCAGGCAATATCAGGCCGACATGGCCGAGTTCCTGCCAAAGGCCAGCCCCGAGACGATGGACGCGCTCGTGGCGCTGGCCGAGCTTCCGCTGACCATCCGCGGCTTCGGCCCGGTGAAGGAGGCGAACGCCGAGAAGGCCGCGAAACAGCGTGACAGCCTCATCGCGCATCTGCGCGCGGGGAGCGCGCCGATGGCCGAGGCCGCCGAGTAGGCGCCCGGTCGCGGGGCATCGAGCCCCTTGACCGGGCGGGCCTTCGGCCTTTGCGTATTTTTCGAAAGATGAAGGGGCTGGATGGTGCCTTTCTTGCTCCCTTCCGAGCTAACGGACTCCAAGCGGCACAAAGGCTCAATCCTTCATCTTTCCCAAAATACCGCCGGGGGAGCCCGAAGGGCGGGGGCAGAGCCCCCACTTCACGTGACGTTCCTATTCGTCAGGACGGATCAGGCCGAGGCCGCGCAGGTAGATGCCGATCCCGGCCTCCAGAAGGTCCTCGGGGGCGAAGGGCGTGTTGGCCCCGGGGCGGCCCCGGGCGAACAGTTCCACCACCCCGTGGCTCATCGCCCAGACATGGGCCGAGAACATCGAGGGCGGCGGGCGTTTTTCGGGCGGGATATGCTCCGACAGGGCCTCGGCGGCGGTCTCCAGCACCTTGCGCGATTTCGCCGCCGCCGCGGCCAGGTCGGGCGTGGCATTGGCCGATGTGCCGCTTTCGAACATCGCCATGTAGTGGCCGGGATGCTTGCGCGCGAAGGCGAGGTAGGCGCGCCCCGTGGCCTCGAAGGCCGCCAGCGCCGTGGGTTTTCCGTCGTTGAAGGCAAACGCCATCAGCTCCGCGAAGATCTCGTGGCCCTGCCGCGCGCATTCCGCGATCAGATCCTCGCGCCCCTCGAAATGGCGGTAGACGGCGGCGGGCGTCACACCGGCATTCTTCGCCGCCTCGGACAGGGTGAACCCCGTCGGACCCTTTTCCTCGATCAGGCGCAGCGCCGCGTCGACCAGCGCCTGCTTGAGGTTTCCGTGGTGATACCCGCGCTTCGGCATGGGCTCAGACGCCGGGCGCCGAGTGATCCGCCCACATCTCGGGTCCGCCGCAAATGGCCGGGTCCGGGCGTCCCACGACGTCCCTGTCCTTGCCGTCATAGTCGACCGGGGCGAGGATCGCGCGGATCACCGCCAGCCGCGCACGCCGCTTGTCGTCGGCGCGGATGACGGTCCACGGCGCATGCGCCGTGTGCCCCAGGGCCAGCGTCTCGGCGATGGCGTCCGAATAGGCCTCCCAGCGTTTGAGCCCGTCCACGTCGATGCGGCTGAGCTTCCATTGTTTCAGCGGATCGCTCTCCCGGTCGAGAAAGCGGCGCAGCTGTTCGGCGCGGCCGACATTGAGCCAGATCTTGGTGAGCCTGATGCCGTCATCGACGATCATCTGTTCGAAATCCGGCAACTGGCGGAAGAACGTGGCGCGCTCGGTCGGCGTGCAGAAGCCGAAGACATGCTCCACCACGCCGCGATTGTACCATGACCGGTCGAAAAGCCTGATCTCGCCGCCTGCGGGAAGGTGCTGCACGTAGCGCTGGAAATACCACTGCGCGGCCTCGCGCTCGCTGGGTTTTTGCAAGGCCACGACACCGGCCACGCGCGGGTTGAGGTTGGCGCGCACCCGCTTGATCGACCCGCCCTTGCCGGCGGCGTCGCGCCCCTCGAACACGACCGCGATGCGCTGACCGCTATCGCGGACCCAGGCGTGGAACTTGACCAGCTCGACCTGAAGCGCGTCGAGCTGATCCTTGTAGTCGTCCTTGTCCATCCGCCGGTCATAGGGAAAGCCGGGATCGAGCACATGGTCCTTCCGGGTCTCGACGATCGCCTTGTGAACGTCGCGCGGCGCGTCCTCTTCGAAAAAGCGGGTGATGGCCCCGTCGAAGGGCAGGGGTACGGATAGGGACTCGGACTTGGACATGGCGGCCGGCCTTCCTGCTCATGTTATGAAGTTTGACATTAGGCGGAGCGCTTCGCCTGCGCAATCGCGCGGCATCAGGGCGTCAGGCCAGCCCGGGCGGCGGCCCGGTCGATGGCGTCGTCCACCGCCTGCGGCGCGGCATGGTGGAGCATGTGGCCCACGCCCTCCAGCACCGTCAGCCGGCTGCCCGCGATCTGGCGCGACAGCGGCTCGGAATGGACGGCCAGCGGCACGGTCGTGTCGGCATCGCCATGGAGGATCTCGACGGGCACCGCAATCTCGCCATAGCGCGGCGCCTGCGCCTCGATCTCGGCCAGCAGGTTGCGCCGGTGAAGGGCATTGGCGCGCATCGAGACACGCCTGAGCGTCAGACCCGCACCGATGTGGCGGTGATAGCCCGGGGGTGCCGTCTGCGGCGCGAAGACGGCGTCGATCTGCGCATCGACCACCCGGTCGGGCACCCATGCCGTCAGGAACGGGATGACGACGCGTTGCCCCAGCGGGTGCGACAGGACGGTGTAATAGGTCCCCAGCCCGCTGTCCCACGGGTTCGACGCCGCAGCCGAGACCACCAGCGCCGACAGCCGCTCGGGCCGGTGGAGCGCCCAGGCCAGCGCGACGGCCCCGCCGTAGGAGTGGCCGTAGACAATGGGCCGCTCCGCGCCCAGTTCGGCGGCGGCATCGGCCAGAAGCCCCGCCTGCGCCGCGAGCGACGCGCCATCGGGGTCGATCCGGTCGGTATAGCCGAGACCGGGCCGGTCGAGGACGATGACGCGGTAGCGCCCGGCCAGCCGCGCGGCCATGGCGTAGGTGTAATCGCGGGTGTTGCCGCTGGCACCATGGATCAGGACGAGGTCCGGGCCCTCGCCCTGCACGACGTAATGCACCCGGTGCCCGTCGATGGTGAGAAAAGCGCCCTCGGGCGGCCAGGTCGCCTCGGCCAGCCGCTCGTGGCGCGCTGCTTTCCAAAGCGTCGCCGCCGCGAGGGCAGCCGCGATCAGGACCAGCCAGAGCAACAGCTTCACGGCGTCGTCCTGAGGTCGGTGCTTTTCTCGCCGATCTCGGCGATGTCGAAGGGTGTCGTCAGGTAAACCTCCGACAGCCAGTTGCCGTAGAGCAGGTGGGCATGGCTGCGCCAGCGGTTCGGCGGCGCGCGTCCGGGATCGTCGTCGGGATAGTAATGAACCGGCAGCCGGATCTCCGCCCCGTCGACCTGTGCCGTGGTCAGGTCACGGCGGTATTCCTCGTCCAGCGTGCCGCTGTCGTATTCGAGATGGTTGAAGATGTAGAGCGCGCGGTGCGCGGGGTCCTCCACCAGCGCCGGACCGACCTCGGCGGAATGGAGCAGCACGGGCAACCCGGCCGCCTCGATCTCGTCGCGGCGCATCTCGGTCCAGCGGCTCACGGGCATCACCAGATCGTCGGAAAACCCCCTGAGATAAGGGCGTTCCGGGGCGAGGTTCATGTGACGGTAGCAGCCGAAGAGCTTTTCGGGCAGCAGGTGTTTCCGCACGCCGTGGAAATGGTGGATCATCGCCATGCCGCCCCAGCAGACGCCGAAGGTCGAATGCACATGGGTCTGCGTCCAGTCGAAGACCCGGGTCAGTTCGTCCCAATAGGTGACGTGCTCGAACTCCAGGTGTTCGATGGGCGCGCCGGTGATGATGAGCCCGTCGAATTTCTCGCCCGTGGCCGCGACGTCGGCGAAGGGACGGTAGAAGGCCTCCATGTGCTCGGCGGCGGTGTTCTTCGTCTCGTGGCTGGTCATCCGGATCAACGACAGCTCGACCTGAAGCGGCGTGGCTCCGATCAGTCGGGCGAACTGGGTTTCGGTCTGGATCTTCTTGGGCATCAGGTTCAGCAGGCCGATGCGCAGCGGGCGGATATCCTGAAGGTCGGCCGCACTCCGGCCCATGACCATCACACCCTCGTCGCGCAGGATGCGGAAGGCGGGCAGGTTGGAGGGCAGGCGAATGGGCATGGCGGGCGGGTATCCTGTGGCTGCGGTCGCTCTACCTAGGCGGTCGGGCCATGTCTGCCAAGGGCGGCCGCGACCAGCGCGATGGCGTCCTGTGCGTCGCGCACCGCCTCGACCTCGGCGGCGGTGACGCTGACGCCCCAGTTCCGCGCCATGGCGGCGTAAAGCGGCGCGCGGTGGTCGAGCGCGCGGGCATAGGCGAAGCGCACGAAGGCATCCGGGTCCACCGCCTCCGGCGCCACGGCGTTGGTCGTCAGATACTCCTGCCAGAGCGGCACGAGGAAATCCGGGTGGTAATACATGGGCTTCGGTGCAAGATCGAAGCGCCGGATCAGTTCGGCGCGGTGCGCCTCGGTATCTTCGATCCAGAGCATCAGCGTGCTTGCCGCGAGGGTGGACAGCACCGGGTCGGCGGGGTCCTCGGGGTCCACCACCTCGCAGATCGACCCGCCGGTGTCGCAGATCACATGGGGATAGCCATAGATGTCGCGCGCCCGCGAGATGAAGGTGGGCGTGTCGAGCAGCGCGTTGATCTCGGCGCGCCGGTGCAGGTCCTGCCGGCGCATGTATTCCTCGAAGGGCAGGCCGCCGCGGGCGGTATCGCCGGGCTTGCCCAGAAAGGTCGACAGCGGCGCGAGGTTCCCGAAGGTGATGTTGGAGCCGATATAGATGGAATCCGAGCGCAGGAGATCGGCCAGGAACGGCACCTGCATCGCCTGCCGCTTGAGGTTGTCGGTGATGTGCTCGCCCATGTAGGCGGTGCCGATGCGGTAATCGATGGAGTAGTGGAACCAGTCGCCCGCCTCGCGCATGAGGCTGGCCAGCCGCGTCTTGCCGAGGCCCGACATGCCGAAAACCGACAGACGCTTTTCGGGGGCCGAGATCCAGGCGTCGGGTGTGTCGTAGAGCAGGGCCATGGGCGGGGTTCCGATGCTGCGGTCCCGACGGCGTTTATCGCAAGCGGTGCCACAGCGAAAGAGCGCCCCGCCTCACCGCGGCGTCAGCACCATCACCCCGAGGTTGCCCGCGCGCGCCAGGTCCGGGTCGAGCGTCATCGGAACGTATTCGCCCCGGCGCCAAAGCTCTCCCAGATCGTCGTAGTGGCGGCTGAGCGGATGACCGGATTGCCCCGTCGACGTGATGAAGACGGAGCTGTCGGGATCGGCGAAATCGTAGACGCCTCGGTAGCTGGCGGCGTGGATGTTGGCGTACGGGTCCGGCCCGTTGCCGGGGGTCGCCGCGCGCTGCAGCGTGAAATCGCCCCCCGAGGTCGGTTGACGGATATTGACGATCCAGGAAAACAGCGCCGTGTCGCCCAGAACCTGGTGATCGTGGCGGGCCTCGTGCGCCGCCCCCCAGCGCCAGCTTTCCACGTCGGTCCCGTAGCGTTCCACAAGCTCCTGTATCGCGTCGTCGAGTGCCAGGCGCGCGATATCGGTGCAGGTCTCCACGACGCTGGAGGTCACGACATCGCACCAGACGGCGGCCCCGCCCACGTCGCGGAACACGCGCTCGAGGAAGACCGGCTCCACCTGCCAGAACTCGCTGGCCAACGGCCCGAGCTCGTCGCGGATCAGACGTTGCTGCAGCGCCCGCATCCAGGCCGCATAGATCAGCGGCTCGGGCAGGTGTTCGTTCATCTCGCCATTCCATTCGGCCAGAAGTTCCAGCGCGCGCTGGCGCCGCCGCTCGGGCGTGCCGTCGGGCGCGGCCTCCTCGATGAACCACAGATCGCGCGCCACAAGCGGCAGGACATTGCGCGCGGCGGCCGAGACCGTGTCCAGTTGCGCCTCGATGAAACTGTCGCGCGTGTGCACCTGCCGGTCCTGCATCAACCGCGTGAGCCGGGTGATCCGCTGCGCGTCGCCCCAGTCGAAACTGACATGGAGCGGAAAGTCGCGATCGACGCTCTTGTTGTTGGTATTGCCCAGAAGTCCGCCCTCGGGATCGACGAAACGCGGGTTGGCGAAATACTGCGTCACGCCCAGCCAGCGGTTATCCTCCTCCCATCCCGGGGAGGGCATGCGCGCCTGCGTGGCGTGCTGTGTCGAACGCCACGGCATGTGGCCGATCACCTGCATCGCGATGCGCCCGTCGGCGCCGGCCAGCATCAGATTCTGGGCGGGAGCCACGAAATGCTCGCCGGCCGCGAGCGCGTCCTCGATCGTGTCGGCGCGCATCAGCTTGTAGCCCGTCTGGATCGAGGTGTTCCGTTCGGTCAGCGCGGTCCAGGCCATGCTCATGACGTGGCCGGGCGGTGTGACGGCGCCGAAGTCGAAATGGCTTCCGGGGATGACGGGGCCGTTCGCCGTTTCGCGCAGCGTGATGGTGACCGGAGCTTCGCCCGCGATCTCGATGATCTCGCGCCGGGTCTCGAACGGTGCCCAGCCGTCAGGGGTGCGGTATTCCTCGGGGTTGTCGGGGTTGAGCTCCTCGACATAGAGGTCGATGTCGTCGAGATAGGCGACGGTAATGCCCCAGGCCAGCCGCTCGGACCGTCCGACCAGAATGAACGGCATCCCCGGGATCGTCGCGCCGATCACGCCGCCGGTCGAAAGCTCCAGCCGGGCGAGATACCAGATTGTCGGCGCGGTCAGGTTAAGATGCGGATCGTTGGCGAGGATCGCACCGCCCGCAGCCGATCGGCTGGGCGCCGCGGCGAAGACGTTGGACGCCCCCGCGCGCCCCAGACCCAGCCGGTTGGGATGAAGCGGATGCCGGGGGCGGGGATCGCTTTCGGCGAATCGCGGGATGGGCGCGTCGAAAAGTGCTGCGAAATCGACCAGTTCCGCCGCCCCTTCGCCGGGCGCATCGGGCAGGATGTCCAGCAGCCGATCGGAATCGCGCAGGGCGAGCGATGTGCGGGCGCGCTGAACCTCCTGCTCGTGATGCTCGGTCAGTTGCAGCGCCATCACCAGCGTCAGGGCCACGGAATCGGCCGGCCGCCATGGCGCGATTTCGGGTTCGAAGAGCAGGAGTTCCGGGGCCCCCCGGCCCAGCGCTTCGTCGCTCACGATCCGGATCCACTCGTTCACACCGTCGGCATAGGCCTCGAGCGCGGCGAGGGTCTCGGGCTCCAGCTCGGCCACGGATGCATTGGCGTAACGGTCGAGGTCGAGCCGACGCATGAGGTCGTCCACCTGCACCGTCGCGGGGCCGAACAGTTCCGACAGACGCCCCTGCGCGGTGCGCCGCAGCATGAGCATCTGCCACAGCCGGTCCTGCGCGTGCGCCATGCCGAGGCCGAAGAACACGTCCGCGTCGGTTTCCCCGAAGATATGCGGCACCGCAGAAGTGTTGCGGACGATCTCGACGGGGGCCGAGATACCCTCGACCGTCCAGTCCGCGTCATAGTCCGGGATCGACCGTGACGCGATCCAGAAGAGCACGGTGACGGAGACCACGCTGAGCGCGACGGCGAGGGTCACAAGTCGCAACAGCCAACGCAGGAGAACGGTCATGACACCTCGGAACGCTCGAACGCGTCCGGTCTACCCCGCAACCCGGCAAATGCAAGCCGTGCGCGGCCAGGTTGACCTTAGGGAAGGATGCGGGTGTAGCGTGTGCCCTCGAGCGTCGCGCCCACGATGAGGCCCGCCTGACCGTAGATCACCGCGATCACCGGATCGAGCAGGACCGTGGTGTCGACGCCCAGCGTCGCGCCGCTGGAGTTCACGGCGTACCGCACATCCGCGCCCGCCGACCAGCCCGGCGAGTTGCGGAAGTTCCTCAGCGCCTCTTCGGTCATGAAGAAGAGCGTATGGGCGTACTGCTGCGCCCCGATCTGGAGCCCGAAACTCCCTGCGATGGCGGAATAGTAATCCACCGTCGCGCCGCCGACGCGCAGCGCGCCGCGCCCGTAGGCGCCGCCGAAACCGAAGCCCGCCTCGGTCACCAGCGGCATCACCAGCATGCCCGCGGCGTCGCGCCTGAGCGCGTCGGTGCCAGGCACTTCCTGCACCATGAAATCGAGCGCCGCGTCGACGCGCGCGTCGATACGCTGCGCGCCGCCCGAATTCAGCCCGTTGCCGCATGCCGCCAGAAGCGGCACGGACCCGCCTCCGATCATGAAGGTGCGCCGCGAAAGCCTGCTCATTGTTCTCGTGCCTCTCTGGGTGTGTGCCTGTCTCGATGGTCGCGTGGTTCTTGTGCGCCACGGATTCTTGATACGATCATACGCGTCTTGACCCACGGTGTCATCCGCCAATGACACAAGGTCTGCGGTTTCTCGCCGAACGGACCGCTAAGGGTAGGGGGCGGAGGGCGGATTTGCCGGCAAATCCGTCGCGGAAAAGCCGGCTTTTCCGCCCACCGCGATCGATCGCCGCCTCAGCCGTTCAGTGCCTCGGCCACACGCGGCGCGAAATAGGTCAGAACGCCGTCGCAGCCGGCGCGCCGGAAACACATCAGGCTTTCCAGCATCACCCTCTCGCCGTCGATCCAGCCATTGGCCGCCGCCGCCTCGATCATCGCGTATTCGCCCGAGACCTGATAGGCGTAGGTCGGCGCGCCGAAGCGGTCCTTCACCTGCCGCACCATGTCGAGATAGGGCTGGCCGGGTTTGACCATGACCATGTCGGCGCCCTCGGAAAGGTCGCGTTCGACGCAACGCAGCGCCTCGCGCTGGTTGGCGGGGTCGATCTGGTAGGTCTTCTTGTCGCCCTTGAGCGCGCCGCTCGCGCCCACCGCGTCGCGGAACGGCCCGTAATAGGCCGAGGCGAATTTCGCCGCATAGGACATGATCGAGACAGTCGTGTGCCCCTCGGCCTCGAGCGCGCTGCGGATCGCGCCGATGCGTCCGTCCATCATGTCCGATGGTCCCAGGATGTCCGCGCCCGCCTCGGCCTGCGCGAGCGCCATCTTCACCAACGCCTCCACGGTCTCGTCATTCACGATGACGCCGTCGCGCACGATCCCGTCATGGCCGTTGGCGTTGTAGGGGTCGAGCGCGATGTCGGTCATCACCGCGAGTTCCGGAACCGCGTCCTTGACCGCCCGGATCGCGCGGTTCGACAGGTTGTCGGGGTTCCATGCCTCCTCGCAGAGCTCGGTCTTCAGCGACGGGTCGGTGTAGGGAAACAGGCAGATCGCCGGGATGCCCAGATCCCGCGCCGCGCGGGCGGCCTCGACGATCCTGTCGACCGAACGGCGCAGGACGCCGGGCATCGAGGTCACCGGCTCCTCCACGCCGGTGCCGTCGCGCACGAAGATCGGCCAGATCAGGTCGTTGACCGAAAGCTCCGTTTCCCGCGTGAGGTCGCGCAGGGCGGCAGAGCTCCGGGTGCGGCGGAAACGGGTGGCGGGGAAGGGGGCCTGGTTGACGGGCATGGGTCCGGTGCCTCCGGGTCTTGCAAAAGGTCCCGCAGCGGTCGCATGCGCGCGCCCGCTCCGCAATATGTCAAAGAGTCCACCGGCTTGCTCGTTTCGCCTCTGGCATCCCGGAGGGTCCCCGCCTATGGTGCCGGCGCTCTTGCGAACGGCCCTCTCACGGACAACGACCGACGTGGATTTTTTCGACCTCGTTACGGAAGTGATCGACCTGCGATCCTTCTCCAACCTGTGGTACTGGATCGTTCTGGCGATCCTGTGGTCCAGCCTGTCGCATTGGACACTGGGCGTGCCCTATCACCTGGTGACACGCGCCCGTCGCGGCGATGCGCAGGCGGAGCGCGACATGCGCGCACTGGTCGAGATCAACGGCACACGCCTGCTGTCGTTGACCGATCAGTCCGCTCCCGTCCTTCTGGGTGTCGCCAGTTTCATCGCCAGCGGTCTGGCCGTCACGGGATGGCTGTACCGGGTGGAGTTTCTGCAGGCTCTGTTCCTGCTCCTCTTCCCGGCGATGCTGGTGGGCGGCCTGACGGTGCTGACGGCCCGCAAGCTGCGGCGCGACGGCTACGAGAACATCGCGCGCACGCTGCGCCTGCATCGCGTCACCGTGCAGATCATGGGCGTTCTGTTCATCTTCGTGACCGCGTTCTGGGGCATGTACACCAACGTCACCGTCGGTCCGCTCGGCTGATCCGACCGGCCTTGACTCCGGGGCCGAGGGGCGTAGGTCAGGCGCGCTATGGCACAGGCTTCCCCCACCACACCCCCAGGCCCGACCGTGATCCGCGCGGGCGGTGCCCCGGAGGGTTTCGACGCGACGCTCGTCCTGCGCGAGGCCGGGCGCGGCGACGGCCCGGTCGTGCACGTGGCGCGCGACGACAAGCGGGCCGAGGCGATGGCGCGCGCGCTGGCCTTTTTCGACCCGTCCATGCCCGTCCTGCGCTGTCCCGGCTGGGATTGCCTGCCCTATGACCGCGTCTCGCCGCATCCCGAGGTTTCGGCCACGCGCATGGCGACGCTCGCCACGCTGGCGGCGGGGCTCTCGGGGCGCTTCGTGCTCTTGACGACGCTGAACGCCGCCACCCAGTACGTACCGCCGCGCGACCTGCTGAGCGCCTCCGCCTTCACCGCCGAGGTGGGCGGCCGGATCGACGAGGCCGATCTGCGCGCCTTCCTCGTGCGCATGGGCTTCGTGCAGACGCCCACGGTGACCGAACCGGGCGATTATGCCATGCGCGGCGGCATCATCGACGTCTGGCCGCCGGGGGAACCCGCGCCCGTGCGCCTCGATCTCTTCGGCGATATCCTCGATGGCGCGCGCCGCTTCGACGCGGTCACGCAGCGCACCACGGAAAGCCTGAAGCGGGTGGAGCTCGCGCCCGTCGCCGAGGTCATTCTCGACGAGTCCGCGACCACCCGGTTCCGGCAGAACTACCGCATCGAATTCGGGGCGGCGGGCACCGACGATCCGCTCTACGAGGCCGTCAGCGCAGGCCGCAGGCATCAGGGCGTGGAGCATTGGCTACCCTTCTTCCACGAGCGGCTCGAGACGATCTTCGACTACCTGCCCGGGGCGACGGTCACGCTCGACGACCAGAGCACGCCCCAGCGCCTCGCGCGGTGGGAGACGATCGCGGATCAATACGACACGCGGGTCACGGCGCTGCACCAGAAGGGGCGGCTCGATACCGTCTACAAGCCGGTTCCGCCCGGTCAGCTCTACCTCGACGACGCAGCCTGGACGAAGGCGCTCGCGGGGCGGCGGGTGGTGGAGTTCTCGCCCCTTCCGCAGGCGCCGGGCCCGGGTGTGATCGACGCGGGCGGGCGCATGGGGCGCGATTTTGCCGTCGAGCGACAGAATGAAAAGATAAATCTTTTCGGTTCCTTGGCGGACCATGTTCGCAGGGAGCGCGAGGAACGGGATGTGATCGTCGCGTCGTGGTCGGAAGGCGCGCGCGACCGTCTGAAGGGGCTTTTGGAAGACCAGGGGCTGAGCGACCTGCGCCTGATCGAGAACGCGCGGGATATCGAGGGGGCCGGATTTGCCGGCAAATCCGGAACGGAAAAGCCGGCTTTTCCGCGCCCGCTGCATCTGGCGGTGTGGCCCCTGGAACAGGGGTTTACCGGCGGCGGGCTGGCCGTCATCTCCGAGCAGGACGTCCTCGGCGACCGCCTGATCAAGCCGCACCGCAGGACCCGGCGGGCCGAGAATTACCTGACCGAGGCGCAGACGCTCAGCCCCGGCGATCTGGTGGTGCATGTCGATCACGGGGTCGGCCGCTACAAGGGGCTGGAGACGATCGAGGCGATGGGCGCACCCCATGAATGCCTCGCGCTGGAATATGCGGGCGGCGACCGTCTGTTCCTGCCGGTGGAGAACATCGAGCTTCTTAGCCGCTATGGCCATGAGGAGGGGCTTCTCGACCGGCTGGGCGGCGGCGCGTGGCAGGCCAAGAAGGCCAGGCTCAAGGAACGCATCCGCCAGATCGCCGACAAGCTCATCCGCGTCGCCGCCGAGCGGGAGTTGCGCTCGGCCCCCATCCTCGAGCCGCCGGGCGACATGTGGGAGGCCTTCTGCGCCCGCTTCCCCTACGAGGAAACGGACGATCAGCTGTCCGCCATCGCCGATGCGCTGGAAGACCTCGAACGCGGGCGGCCCATGGACCGGCTGATCGTGGGCGACGTGGGTTTCGGCAAGACCGAGGTCGCGATGCGCGCGGCCTTCGTGGCCGCCGCACAGGGTCTGCAGGTCGCCGTCATCGCGCCCACGACGCTTCTGGCGCGCCAGCACGCCCAGACCTTCGCCGACCGCTTCCGCGGCTTTCCGGTCAATGTCCGGCAGTTGTCGCGCTTCGTCCCGCAAAAGGTCGCGACCGAGACGAAGAAGGGCATGGCCGACGGCACCGTCGATATCGTCATCGGCACGCACGCGCTGCTGGCCAAGGGCATCCGGTTCAAGAATCTCGGGCTGCTGGTGATCGACGAGGAACAGCGCTTCGGCGTCGGCCACAAGGAACGTCTCAAGGAGATGCGCTCGGACGTGCATGTCCTGACGCTTTCGGCCACGCCGATCCCGCGCACGCTGCAGATGTCGCTGTCGGGCGTGCGCGACCTGTCCATGATCGGCACGCCGCCCGTCGACCGGCTGGCCATCCGCACCTATGTCAGCGAATTCGACGCGGTCACCGTGCGCGAGGCGCTGTTGCGCGAACACTATCGCGGCGGTCAGTCCTTTTACGTCGTGCCCCGGATCGAGGATATCGCCGGGATCGAGGCTTTCCTGCGCGAGCAGGTGCCCGAGGTCAGTTTCGTCACCGCCCATGGCCAGATGGCGGCGGGCGAGCTCGACGACCGGATGAACGCCTTCTACGACGGCAAGTATGACGTGCTCTTGGCCACGACCATCGTGGAAAGCGGCATCGACATTCCCACCGCCAACACCATGGTGATCCACCGCGCCGACATGTACGGGCTGGCGCAGCTTTACCAGATCCGCGGCCGGGTGGGGCGCGCCAAGACCCGCGCCTATGCCTATCTCACGACCAAGCCGCGCATGAAGCTGACGCCAGCCGCGGAAAAGCGGCTGCGTGTTCTGGGATCGCTCGACAGTCTCGGCGCAGGCTTCACCATCGCCAGCCAGGATCTCGACATCCGCGGCGCGGGCAACATCGTGGGCGAGGAACAATCGGGGCACGTCCGCGAGGTGGGCTTCGAGCTTTACCAGTCCATGCTGGAGGAGGCGATCGCCAAGATCCGCTCGGGCGAGGCCGAAGGTCTGGTCGAGGATGACGGGCAGTGGTCGCCGCAGATCAACCTCGGGGTGCCCGTGTTGATCCCGGAGGAGTACGTGCCCGATCTCGACGTGCGGCTGGGTCTCTACCGGCGGCTCAGCCAGCTTGAGACGAAGGTCGATCTCGAAGGCTTCGCCGCCGAGCTGATCGACCGTTTCGGCAAGCTCCCCCGCGAGGTCAACACGCTGCTTCTGGTGGTGCGGATCAAGACCATGTGCAAACGCGCCCATATCGCGAAGCTCGACGCCGGGCCCAAGGGCGCGACGATCCAGTTCCACAACGACAAGTTCCCCAATCCCAAGGGGTTGGTGGAGTTCGTTCAGGACCAGCAGGGCCTCGCCAAGGTCAAGGACAACAAGATCGTCGTGCGCCGTGACTGGGCGCGCGAGGCCGACAAGATCAAGGGCGCCTTCGCCATCGCACGGGATTTGGCGCAACACGCGGCGACATGATGGTTCGGCGGGATTGGCCGGACGCCCGAATTGCGCTAAGCGCTCGCACAGGGCGCGCGGGATATCGGGGTAGGGGACATGAGCAGATCCACCGCGGAACAGGCATATCGCAGCACATCGGCACCGCCACGGCACATGCCGCGGTGGGGCTGGAACATGTTCCTCTTTTTCTCTTTTCTTTCAGCGGTTTCCGCCTTTAAGTTCGTGCCGCCGGGCCTGATGCAGGGGTTTTTCCCGACGCTGCATGAGGGGCTCCCCGCGGCATGGTGGGCCTTCGTGGACGAGGGCATCCGCCGCGGCGCCGATCACGTGGCGCACCATATCGAGAACGTGGGCGGCACGCTGGCCGTGCACATGATCTTCGGCGGGCTCGCCGTCATCCTCATCCCGTTGCAGGTCAGCCGCATGTGGCGCAGGGGCGACCGGCGCAAGCATGTCTATCTCGGATGGGCGCTGGTGCCGGTGGTGGCGATCTCGGCGCTGACCACGCCGCCGATCTCGTTCAACATGGACTATCCGCTCTGGTCGGAGGCGGGCTTCGCGCTCGGCTCGATCGCGTGGTTCGGGGCGTTGGTCATGGGCATCTACTGGATCCGCAAGGGCCACCGCGAGCGGCACCGCCGCTGGATGGTGATGATGGCCGCGCTCTGCTTCGGCGCCGTGAGCTTCCGCCTTCAACTCCCCGTCCTGAGGCTCTTTTTCGACCAGGACGTTGTGTTCCCCTATCTCGGTTGGACCTGCTGGGTGCCCAATGTGCTGGTGGTCGCATGGTGGTGGCAGCGCGATCTGGCGCGCCAGCGCGGCACCACGCAAACGCCGCCCCCGGCGATGAACGTGACCCCGGCGGAGTAGGCGTACCTCAGTCGTCCACCGCCTCGCGCGGCATGCGGATCATCACCACGGCGGCCAGGCCCTGCGCCAGGCCGATGCAGATCGCCACCGGCACGGCCGTCCCGTCGTAGAGCTGGCCGATCAGCGCGCCGCCGATGGCCCCGCCCACGGTGGCCAGCGCCCCCATCAGCGACGCGGCCGTGCCCGCGATATGGCCCAGAGGCTCCAGCGCCAGCGCGTTGAGATTGCCGATGGTGAAGGCCGCCGTCCCGAAGACGGTCACGGACCAGATGAAATAGACGGCGAAGCCCTGTCCCGGTCCCACGGCCATGAGGTATAGGCCGGTGCCGACCCCCGCCGCGGCCGAAAGCCACAGCGCGCGGCGGATCAGCGGGCGCATGCCAAGCCGCATGACGAGGCTTCCGTTGACCGGACCGGCCGGCGCCGCCAGAAGCGCGATCAGCGCGAACCAGAGCGGAAAGGCCTCCCCCCGCCCATAGGTCGTGTCGAAGACCTGCTGGATGGAACTGATGCAACCGAAGAGCGCCGTGAAGATCAGCGTCTGGGTCAGGATCGACAGCTGCATCTGCCGGTGCGCCATCGCCTCGCGCATGTCCGCGATGATCCGGCCCGCCTGAAGCGGGCGGCGCGCCTCGGGTGCCAGCGTCTCGGGCTGGCGCAGGGCGAGCCAGCCGACGGACAGGACGGAGAACACGAGGAAGGCCACGAAGATCGATCGCCAGCCGAAACCCGCGATGATCGCCGCCCCGATCAGCGGCGCGACGGCGGGAAAGATCGTGAAGATCAGCATCGCGTAGGACACGATCTGCGCCATGGCCCGGCCGGAATAGAGGTCTCGGATCATGGCCAGCGACACGACGCGCGGTCCCGACGCCCCAAGCCCCTGGATGACGCGCGCAAGCAGGATCATCTCGAGCGAGGGCGCCACGAAGGCAAGCGCCGCCCCCACGAGATAGAGCGCGGCCCCCATCAGGATCACGCGCTTGCGGCCCAGCGCGTCCGATAGCGGGCCCACCACAAGCGTGCCGAGCCCCATGCCGAGAACGAAGCTCGTCAGGATCAGCTGCGCGCGGTTGGCGTCCTCGGGCGACAGTTCGGCCGCGATCTCGGGCAGCGCGGGCAGCATCGCGTCGATGGAAAAGGCCACCGTGGCGAAGATCGTACCCATCAGCGCGATGAATTCCCCGCGCGACAGGCGCTTCGGCTGCGCGGCGTTCCCTTCGGCGACGCTCATTGCCCGGCGTCCGAGCCTGCGCGGGCCGCGTTCACCTCGTCGATCACCTGCATCCAGAACTCGGGCGACTGGGCGCCCGTGACCACGTGCTGCCGCGCCACCAAGAAACAGGGCACTCCGGTGACACCGCGCGACCGGGCCGAGGCATCGCGCGCGCGCAGGTCGTCGGCATCCGCGTCGCCCGCCAGAAGCGTCGCGATCATCGCCCCGTCGAGCCCCATGGCCTCCGCGATCTCGCGGAGCGTGTCGGGATCGCCGATATCGCGCCCGTCCACGAAATAGGCCCTGAAAAGCGCCACCGCGACGGGCGTCTGCCGCCCCTCGATCCCGGCCCAGTGGATCAGCCGGTGCGCATCGATCGTGTTGGGCGTGCGCTCGATCCTGTCGAAGTTCAACGCAAGCCCCGCGCGCTCGGCATGGTCCAGCACCGGCGCATAGGCTTTCACCGCGCCCTCCCGGCCGCCGAACTTGGCCTCGAGGTACTCGCGGCGGTCCATGCCGCCCTCGGGCATCTCTGGGTTGAGCTGGAAGGGGTGCCATTCGATGGCGAAGGGGTGATCGGGCCGCGCCTCGAGTGCGCGGGCAAGGTTCGTCCAGCCGATATAGCACCACGGACAGATCGGATCCGAGATGATGTCGAGCGGGATCATGTCAGCGCCTTTCGCACCAGCCCGGCCAGCGCGCGCCGGTCAAGCTTGCCATTGGGGGATCGGGGCAGGGCGTCCAGATGAACATAGGCCCTCGGCTGCTTGTAGCGCGCCAGCCGCGCCTGCGCCAGTTCCGCAAGCGCGGCCTCCGGGGCGATACCGGCATGGGCGAGCGCAATGAGCGTCGTGTCAGGGTTCGGACTGATGGCGAGTGCCGCGCAATCCTCCACGCCCGGCGCGCCGTGAAAGGCCGCCTCGATCTCCTGCGGGGCGACGCGAAAGCCGCCCGCGGTGATCAGGTCGTCGCGGCGCCCGTGATAGACGTAGGCGCCGTCGGGCCTGAGCAGGACACGGTCGCCGGTCTCGAACCAGTCGCCCCTGAGAGGCAGGTCCGGCGCGCCCGACCCGGTCCAGTAGCCCAGCATCAGGCCCGGATCGCTGCGATGGACGGCAAGCGTGCCGATCTCGCCCACGGGCAGGTCCACCCCGTCCTCGTCCAGCACGGCGAGGCGGCGGCCCTCCTGCGCGAAGCCCAGCGTGCCCTCCGGCGCCGGACGGGCGGGGGAACCCGACAGGAACGTGGAACATTCCGACATGCCCAGCGCCTCGTGCACCGCGGTGCCGGTGGCCTCCGTCCAGCGCGCGCGCAGGGGCTCGGGCAGTTTCTCGCCCGCCGATAGCCCGTGGCGCAGGCGGGGCAGATGCAGGTCGCCTTCCGTGCGCAGCAGCCGCCGGAAGACACCGGGCGCGGCGGCAAGGATCGTCGCGTCATGGCGGCGCATCAGCAGCGGCAGCGCCTCGATCGGCACGCCGGGCGCAGGGATCAGCGCGGTCGCGCCCATGGCCCATGGGTCGAGCAGGCCGGTGCCGAGCGTGAAGGTCCAGTTGAAGGCCCCGGCATGGAGCAGCCGGTCCTCACGGCCAAGCCCGTACCAGCCATCGAACATCATGCGCCGGGCCCAGACGGCGCGATGGGCATGGGCCACGGCCTTGGGATCGCCGGACGAGCCGGAGGTGAAGACGAGATAGGCGAGCCGGTCGGGAGGCCCGAAAACGGTCTCGCCCGGCGCATGCGCCATCATGGCGCCGATATCGGTGAAAACAGGGCAGGCGGCACCTTCCGGCAGCGCGATATCGGGCTGTGCGAGGATGGCGGAGGGTGTCACGAGACGCGCCAGGCGCGTGATCTCGGGCACGGTCAGCCCCGCGGCCGTCGGCACCGGCACCAGACCTGCCGCCACTGCGCCCAGAAACGCCACCGGAAAATCGACCGTGTTGCCCAGCCGCAGGAGAACCCGGTCGGCCGGACCGAGGCCCGCGGATTTGAGCGCCCCGGCCATGCCGAGGACCGCCGCCTCGAGGCGCGCGTAGCTCCACCGCTCCGCCCGCGCGGGACCCAGAACGGCCAGCGCGATCTTCCCGGGCTCGCGGCGGGCCGCCGACAGCACGTAATCGGCGAGGTTGAAGGGATCGGGGCAGGGCGCATCCATGCTCGACGGCCTATGCCCAAGGGCCGCCCTTCGCAAGGGACCGGCGGGCGTTGCACCTGCGGGCCGAAAGCGGCTATGTGGCGCGCGATGAAGGATGAACCGAGCCTCTTGCGCCTCGCGCGCGCCGGTGACGCCGGGGAGGGCCCGCCGCAACCGGTGGACCTGGCCGAACGTGTGCGCGCGCTGCGCAAGGCGCGCGGCTGGACGCTGGAGCAGGCGGCACAGGCGGCGGGGCTGGCGCGTTCGACCCTCTCGAAGATCGAGAACGCGCAGATGTCGCCCACCTATGACGCGCTGAAGAAACTGGCGCAGGGGCTCGATATCTCCGTCCCGCAGCTTTTCACCCCGCCCTCCGAGGCGCAGGTCACAGGGCGCATGGCGGTGACGCGCAGCTCCGAGGGGCAGGCGCATCCCACCGCGACCTACGAGCACGAGCTTCTGGCGGGCACGCTCACGCGCAAGGCGATGCTGCCCTACCGCACACGCATCCGGGCCCGCAGTTTCGACGAATTCGACGGCTGGGTCCGCCATGACGGGGAGGAGTTCCTGTACGTCCTCACCGGACGCGTGCGGCTCTTCACCGAGTTCTACGCGCATGTGGACCTCGCCCGCGGCGACAGCGCCTATTACGACGCGGCCATGGGCCATAACGTGATCTCGATCTCCGAGGATGACGCGACGATCCTCTGGGTGACGTCCCGGGACTGAGCGGGCTGGGTTACTTCACGGGACTGCGCGGGACGGAGCGGGACCGAACCCGCGTCAGGTCTCGCGCCTTCCCATCGGGCGGTCGGGCAGGTCGTCATCGCCGAAGCGGCTGTCATCGGACAGGACGTCCTCCCCCTCGGGGACGTAGCGTCCGGCCTCGGACAGGGCGGCATCGTCATGGGTGGGGTCGGCATAGGCGTCGGCGGGCATCGGACCCTCGCGCCAGGCCTCGAGGTCGCGCATCGCCTCCTGCCGGTCGCGCGACGAGGCCTCGGCCAGCGCGTCGGCCAGTTCCTCGGGCGTTCCGCTCAGGCCGGTCAGCAGCGCCTCGTCGAGTTCCGGAAACGCTGCCCGCAGCACCGGGATCATTGCTGGCCAGTTCGCCTGGATGTCGTTCCACTGCATTTTGGGGCCTCCTGCCGTTCCACACGCCCCGTCAACGGAGCGCGGCCGCGACAGGTTCCCCCTTCAGGCGAACATCTCGCGCAAATCGATGCTGCTCCGGGTGCCGATGTCGCCCAGATGGGCCTCGAGGAACGCCTCGGCCGCGATGCGCCCGGCCTGACGCAACTGGTGCAGGACCTGCGGCGTGGCCACGAGCTTGGTGGCCACCGAAAGCTGCCGCATCAGCGCGTCATCGGCGATCATGTGCAGACGCAGCCGCTTCATGCGGCCTTCTGCCAAGGTCCCTTCCTCCAGCAGACGCTGAACGAAGTCGATGGCGCGCATCTCCCGCAGGAGCGAGGCGTTGAAGCTGATCTCGTTGATCCGGTTCTGGATCGCGCGCGCCGTCACCGGCACTTCCTCGCGATAAAGCGGGTTGATGTTCACCACCACGACGTCGCCGGGCAGTTCGGACGCGAAGAGCGGGTAGAGCGCCGGGTTGCCGGTATAGCCGCCGTCCCAATAGGCCTCGAGCCTGCCGGTCGCGGCATCGGGGATCTCCACGGCCTTGAACAGCGTCGGCAGGCAGGCCGAGGCCATGATCGCCTCGGGCCCGATATCGTCGCCGGTGAAAACCCGGATCTTGCCGGTGCGCACATTGGTGGCGCAGATGTGAAAGGCCGGCCCGGGTTCGCCGCAGACCTCGTCGTAATGGAACCGCTCAACGATCCGGCGCAGCGGGTTGGTGTAGAACGGCCCCGCCGCGTAGGGGCTGACCATGCGCGAGACCGTGTCGCCCAGCGCGAAGGGCAACGAGGCCTCGATCGCGCCGCTCATGGCCGAGGGCGCGACAGCCTCCAGCCACGGCGTCATGCGCGGGTCGGTGATCGCGCCCACCTGTTCCCAGAGCCATTCCAGGTTTTCCCGCGCCGCCTCGGGGCCACCGCGCGCCAGACCCGCCTTGAGCGCCGCGCCGTTCAGCGCGCCCGCGGAGGTGCCGGATATGCCCGCGATCTCGATCTCGTCGCTTTCAAGCAACCGGTCGAGCACGCCCCAGGTAAAGGCGCCATGCGCGCCGCCGCCCTGAAGCGCGAGATTGATGCGTTTCGTCCCGGCCATCCTTCACACTCCCGGCAACTTCATCCTGGCAAAAAACCTCCGGGGGAGCGCCCGCAGGGCGCGGGGGCGGAGCCCCCCTTTTCGATCATTCGCACGAATGATCGCACCACCCGAGTTACAGGGCCGTCCAGCCGCCATCGACGCTGATCGTGGTCCCGGTGATCTGCGCGGCGGCGTCCGAGCACAGGAAGGCCGCCGTGCCGCCCATCTGCTCGACCGTGGCGAATTCCTTCGACGGCTGGCGCGTCAGCATGACGTTGCGGATCACGTCCTCCCGGCTCATGTCGTATTCCTTCATCGTGTCGGGGATCTGCGCCTCGACCAGCGGGGTCAGGACGTAGCCCGGGCAGATCGCGTTCGCCGTGATCGGCTCCTCCGCGGTCTCCAGCGCCGTCGTCTTGGTCAGGCCCACGATCCCGTGCTTGGCCGCGATGTATGCCGCCTTGTAGGGGCTCGCCGTCAGGCCATGGGCCGAGGCGATATTGATCACGCGGCCCCAGCCGGCGGCGCGCATCAGGGGCAGGGCGGCCGCCGTGGTGTGAAAGGCGGAGCTGAGGTTGATCGCGATGATCGCATCCCATTTCGCGACCGGGAAATCGGGGATCGCGGCGACATGCTGGATGCCCGCGTTGTTGACGAGGATGTCGCAGGCCCCTGCCTTTTCGATCAGCGCGCGGCATTCGCCGCCCTTCGACATGTCGGCCTTGATGTAGCGCACGGTGACGCCGGCGTCCTCGGCGATCCCGGCGGCCAGCGCGTGGTCCTCTTCCCGGTCGGTGAAGGAGTTCAGCACGATATCGGCGCCGGCCCGCGCCAGTTCCCGCGCGATGCCGAGCCCGATGCCGGAGTTGGAGCCGGTGATGACGGCGGTCTTTCCCGACAGATCGGTGATGATGGCCATGGATGTCGTTCCCTCGCTGATGGCGTTCGGGCGCGACACTAATGCTGCATCTGCGAAAGGAACAGAGGGACCGGCAAGGGGCACCGGCACGAAGGGCGGCTCATCCGCTCACGCTGGGACCTGCGCAAAAAAAAACGCCGGCACGAGGCCGGCGTTAAGTTATGAGGCAGGTTTCATACAGGCAAGAAACCTATCGAGCAGTGGCCTCTTTATAAGCAATGACTTGCCGCGTGTCCAACCGAAAAGTTGCACCGCGACCAATTGCATGACTAGCCTGCATTCACAGGAAAAACACATGTGTGAGGGGACTGTTCACGGATGCCAGAGAATTGTTTCGGAAGATTCCTTCACGATTCCGTACCACTAGGGCGGCAGATCGCGAAGATCATGTTCATCGGCGCCGTGGTCGCCGCGGGGCCCGCAATAACCCAGCCAATGCACGGGATCTCGATGTACGGGCAGCCCGCATTGCCCCCCGATTACGAGCATTTGCCCTACGCAAATCCCGACGCGCCCACCGGCGGGCGGATCGTCACCGGCGAGGTCGGGTCCTTCGACAGTCTCAACCCCCATATCCGCCAGGGCTCGGTGCCATGGCAGCTGCGATTCCTTGCCTACGAGTCGCTGATGGGCCGGTCCTGGGACGAACCCTTCACGCTCTACGGTCTGCTGGCCGAATCGGTCGAAGTCGATCCGAATCATATGTGGGTGGAATTCACGCTCCGCCCCGAGGCGCGGTTTTCCGACGGCAGCCCGGTCACGGTCGAGGACGTGATCTGGTCCTACGAGACGCTGGGCACCGAAGGCCACCCGCGCTACCTGAACGCCTGGACCCGGATCGCGTCGATCGAGGCCACGGGCGACCGCTCGGTGCGGCTGACCTTCACCGAGGCCGACCGTGAACTGGCGCTCATCATGGGGCTCAGGCCGATCCTCAAGGCCGCCCAGTGGGAGGACGCGGATTTTACCGAAAGCGGGCTCGACACGATCCCGATCGCCACGGCGCCCTATGTGATCGACGATTTCGAGGCCGGCCGCTTCGTTTCGCTCCGGCGCGATCCCGATTACTGGGGCGCGGATCTGCCGTTCCGTCGCGGCACCAACGTGATCGACGAGGTGCGGATGGAGTTCTTCACCGACGGCACAGCCATGTTCGAGGCCTTCACCAGCGGCCTGCTGACGACAATGCGCGAGACCAACGCCGCCAACTGGGCCGAGAATTACGACTTCCCGCGCGTGCAGTCGGGGGAGGTGGTTCTGTCGGAAGTGCCCCACCGCCGGCCTTCGGGGATCACCGGGCTGGTGATGAACACACGCCACGACGTCTTCGCCGACTGGCGCGTCCGCGAGGCGATGATCCAGGCCTTCAACTTCGAATTCATCAACCAGACGCTCAACGGCGGGATCGAGCCGCGCATCACCTCCTATTTCTCCAACTCGCCGCTGGGGATGCTCCCCGGACCGGCCGAGGGCAGGGTGGCGGAATTCCTCGAACCCTTCGCGGGCGAACTTCTGCCCGGCGCGCTCGAGGGGTACGAGCTGCCGGTCTCGGACGGGTCGGAGCGCAACCGCGCCGGCATCGCCGAGGCGCTGCGCCTGATGGAGGAGGCGGGCTATACGGTCGAAGAGGGCGTGATGACCGGCCCCGACGGCACGCCCTTCACCTTCGATATCCTGTTGCAGAGCGGGTCGTCCGAGAACGAGGCCATCGTCAACATCTACGTGGAGGCGCTGGAACGACTCGGCATCACGCCGTCCGTCAACTCCGTCGATCCGGCCCAGTATCGAGAGCGCACGGATGCCTTCGATTTCGACATGACGACCTTCCGGCGAGGCCTGTCGCTCAGTCCAGGCAACGAGCAGCGCCTTTACTGGGGCTGCGACATGGTCGAGACCGAAGGCTCGCGCAACGTGATGGGCGCCTGCCACCCGGCCATCGAGGCGATGATCGACCGGATGCTGACCTCCGAAAGCCAGGACGACTACGTCGCCGCCGTCCGTGCCCTCGACCGGGTGCTGATCTCGCAGCGCTACGTGGTGCCCTTCTGGTACAACCCCATCGCGCGGATCGCCCATGATGCGGAACTGCGCTACCCGGATTACATCCCCATCTACGGCGACTGGATCGGCTGGCAGCCCGACGTCTGGTGGGTGGAGGAGTAGCGGCATCGCCCGCACCGCTCGGCAGGAAAAGGCGGCGCCTTCGGGCGCCGTTTTTTCCTTTACCGCCCATTCGGTGTCGGAAAACGGCGCGGGCCAAGGTCGTTTCCTGACGCGACGGCGCGCTGCGCCACGGTCCAGATAATTCCAACGATTGGCTGGCACGGCAAGGCGGACGAAGGCAGATGCGCTATGGAACGGGTGTCGCCCTCGTCGCGGCCGCGGCCCTGCTGTGGTCGCTGCAAGGCCTGATCTTCCGGCAGATCGAGGATGCGGGTCCCTGGGCCACGTTGTTCTGGCGCTCGGTCGGGATGATGCCGGTCCTGCTGGCCTTCCTTGCATGGCGCGGGCGGGGACGGGTCCTGCCCGGCATTAGGCGCGCCGGCATGGCCGGCATCCTCGGCGGGTTCGGCCTTGTCGCGGCCTTCGGCGGCGCGGTCTACGCGATGCAGGTCACGACCGTCGCCAACGCCGTGTTTCTCTTCGCCGCGACGCCCTTCCTGACCGCGCTCGCCGGCTGGATCGTGCTGGGCGAGGGCGTGCGCGCCAAGACATGGGCCTCCATCGCGCTCGCCATGGTCGGCATCTACGTGATGATCAGCGGCGGGTTGGCCACCGGTGTCCTTGCCGGCAACATCGCCGCGCTGATCAGTGCGGCGGGGTTCGCGGCCTTCACCGTGTCCCTGCGCTGGCGCGCCATCGCCGACACGCTGCCGACGGTGCTGCTCGGCGGTATCTTCGCCATCGCCGCGGCGGGGGCGATGACGCTTCTTGCGGGCACATCGCTTGCCGTGCCAGTGCCCGATGCGCTCTGGGCGATGGGGATGGGCGCGGTCCTGCTCTCCGGGGGAATGGTGCTTTTCACGCTGGGCAGCCGGGTGGTTCCGGCGGCGGATCTCGCGCTTCTGACGTTGATCGAGGTGATGCTGGCGCCCGTCTGGGTGTGGCTCGCGCTCGGCGAGACGGCGAGCCGCTCGACGCTGACGGGCGGGATCTTCATCCTCGCGGCCCTTGCCATCAACGGGCTCTTGGGCGCACGGCGTCCGGTGGCACAGGCCTGAACCGCGAGGGGCGCCTCACTCCGCCGCTTCGGGCGCCTTCTTCTCGGCAGGCTTGTCCTCGGACGCGCTGCCCCCGTCCTCCAACGCCTTCTTCGCCGCCTCCCCGTCGGGATAGACGAGCCCCGCCGAGATGATCATCTTCGCCGCGTCCTCGACCCCCATGTCGAGCACGATAAGATCCCGCCGGGGCACGAACAGAAGGAAGCCCGAGGTCGGGTTCGGCGTCGTCGGCATGAACACCGCGACCACGTCGTCGTCTGTGCTGGCCTGCACCTCGCCCCGCGCCTTGGAGGAGATGAAACAGATCGCCCAGACACCCTTGCGCGGATATTCCATCAGCGCGGCTTTCTCGAAATTCTGCTCGCCCTGGCTGAGCACCGTTTCGACGATCTGCTTGAGCCCGGAATAGAGGCTGCGCACCACGGGGATCGACAGAACGAGACTTTCCGCCCAGAGGATCAGGGACCGCCCGATCAGCCCCTTGGCCACCCAGCCCACCAATATGGTGAACAGAAGGAAGGTGACGACGCCGATGCCGCGGATATTGACCTCGATCCCGGTCCAGTCGCGGATCAGGAGCGCCGGATTGTAGGCGTTCGGAATGAGCGGCAGGACCCAGCTGTCGATCCAGCCCGTCAGCGTCCAGATCAGCCAGATCGTGACCCCGATCGGCGCAATGACCACGATTCCGGCGAAGAAACTCGACCGGAGTCCGGCAAAGAAGCCGCGTTTCGGGGGCGGTGGCGTCTCGGGCAATTGCATGCGCGTCTGGTGCGTGAGGTCAGGACCGTCGTTGACGCTTATCTAGGCGGCGCGGGGCGCGCGCACAAGCTTGCCCGTCCAGGAATAGCCACTCAGGATGCCAATGCCAGCGCAATCCGCGCCGCCAGCCGCGCATTGTTCAACACGAGGGCGATATTGGCCTGAAGCGTCCGGCCCTCGGTGCGCTCGAAAAGCCATTGCAGCAGGAACGGCGTCACCGCCTTGCCGGTGACGCCCCGTGCCGTCGCCAGGGCCTGCGCCTCGGCGATCAGCGGCGCAAGCGTCGCGGACGCAATCTCGGCCTCCACCGGGATCGGATTGGCCACCAGCTGCCCGCCCGGCAACCCCAGCGCCCCCCGCATCCGGTGGGACGCGGCGATCTGCCCGGCCGTGTCGAGCCTGAGAGGTGCGGGAAGCCCGCTGTCGCGCGACCAGAAGGCCGGAAACGCGTCCTGGCCCACGGCGATCACCGGCACGCCGAGCGTCTCGAGCACCTCCAGCGTCTTCGGCAGATCGAGAATCGCCTTGGCGCCGGCCGCCACCACTGTCACCGGCGTCTGGGCCAGTTCCCTGAGATCGGCGGAAATGTCGAAGCTTTCCTCGGCGCCGCGATGCACGCCGCCGATCCCGCCCGTGGCGAAGACGGCGATCCCGGCCAGATGCGCCACGATCATCGTCGCCGCCACCGTGGTCGCCCCTGTCTCGCCACTGGCCAGACACACCGCGAGATCCGCGCGGCTGAGTTTGCGCACGCCGCGCGCCTGGGCGAGCGCCTCGAGCCCGTCATCGGACAGGCCCACGCGCAGCCGCCCCTCGATGACGGCGATCGTCGCGGGCGTCGCACCGGCCTGCCGAACCGCGTCCTCAACCGCGCGCGCGGTCTCGAGGTTCTGCGGATAGGGCATGCCATGGGTGATGATGGTGGATTCCAGCGCCACGACCGGACGGCCCTCGGCCTGTGCGGACGCGACCGCGTCGGATCGCAGGATCAGCTCATCCATGATCGTGCCCTTCCACATAACGGGCCGCCGCCGCCACCGCGAAGCCGAGCGCCTCGGCCCGGTCGCTGCCGCCAAGCTCCGCGGCGATATGGGCGGCCATGAACGTGTCGCCCGCGCCGGTGATCCGCCGCGCCTCGATCCCGGGCGGCATGGCGCTGACCAGCCCGTCCCCTGTCGCGTCCACCACCTCGCCGTGACCGTCGGTGACAACCGCCCGCCGCGCACCCGCCGCCAACAGCGCGAGGGCGCCGTCGCGCGCGGTGGCGCAGGCTGTCCCCGCGATCAGCCCGGCCTCCTCGAGATTGACGTAGAGCGTCGCGCGCGGATGGCCCAGCAGTGGGCGCAGGCGCTCCGCCTTGCCCGGGCTCGCGGGCACCAGCCGCAGATCGGCGGCGGCGAAGGCGGGGCTCTCCGCGATCTCGCGCAACAGCTCCTCGGTCAGGTTGCCGTCGATGGCCATCGCGCCGGGGTAGGGGGCCTGCGCGGAGCCGAGACGGCCGTCGGCCAAAGGGGCGAGGATGCGCCCGCCCACCCGCTCGAGCGAGCGCGCGTCGGCCACCGCCGCGATCAGCCCGCCCGCCGCCTCGATCGCCATGTAGCGGTCCGTGGGCAGATCGGCCGCCACCAGCACATGCTCGGTCAGAAGGCCCATCCGCCCGCATTCCGCCAGCAGGTCCCGCCCCTCGGGATCGTCGCCCACCACCGTCAGAAGCGCGGGCGTCAGGTCGAAGCGCCTGAGCGTCATGGCGATGTTGAGCGCCACGCCCCCCGGCAGCCGCGTGATCATGCCGGGCTTGTCGTTGCCGGTGCGCATGGGCGCGTCGCAGCGGCCGATCACGTCCCAAAGGACGGACCCGATGCACAGGATATCCGCACGCGCGCTCATGCTCCGGCCCTTAGCGTCCGGGGGGCCCCGCGTCCATCCCTCGGGATCTCGCACCCCCTCATCCCCTTCATCCTGGCAAAAAACCTCCGGGGGAGCGCCCACAGGGCGCGGGGGCAGAGCCCCCATGCGATTATTCGTACGAATAATCGCGCCCCCAAACGCACCCTGTGCAGTTCGACGGCAGGGGTTGCCATTGCTCCCGAACCCCCTTATCTGCGCGATCATCTCACAGGCGGAGGCGGGCCGGCGGCGGGAGACATCCCCGTTCGGTCCACCGGTTGGGTCAGAGGCGCGACGCGGCTCGAAACCCTATCCTCCGCCCAAGGCGCGAAACCGGAAAGGATTTTGGACATGGCGCTCCCTGATTTCTCCATGCGTCAGCTGCTCGAGGCTGGCGTTCACTTCGGTCACCAGACGCAACGCTGGAACCCGCGGATGGCCCCGTATATCTACGGCGACCGCAACGGCATCCACATTCTCGACCTGACGCAGACGGTGGAGCTGCTCGACCAGGCCCTCAACGTCATCCGCGAGACCGTGGCCAAGGGCGGCCGCATCCTCTTCGTGGGCACCAAGCGCCAGGCGCAGAAGCCTGTCGCGGACGCCGCCGAGCGCTGCGCGCAATACTACATGAACCACCGCTGGCTGGGTGGCACGCTGACCAACTGGAAGACCGTGTCGAACTCGATCTCGCGTCTCAAGGAGATCGACGAGAAGATGGGCATGGGTCTCGAGGGGCTGACCAAGAAGGAACGCCTCGGCATGGAACGCGACCAGACGAAGCTTCAGGCCTCGCTGGGCGGCATCCGCGAAATGGGCGGCCTGCCGGACCTGCTGTTCGTCATCGACGTGAACAAGGAAGACCTCGCCATTCTCGAGGCCAAGAAGCTCGGCATTCCCGTGGTGGCCGTGGTCGACACCAACTGCTCGCCCGATGGCGTGGATTACATGATCCCCGGCAATGACGACGCCGCGCGCGCCATCGCGCTCTACTGCGATCTGGTCAGCCGCGCCGCGCTCGACGGCATGACCGCCCAGATGGAGACCGCCGGCGTCGATCTCGGATCGCTGGAGGAAGGCACCGTCGAGGAGGCCCTGGCCCCCGAAGCCGCCGCGGAGGCGCCGGCCGAAGCGGAGACTCCGGTCGAAACCGAAGTCCCGGCCGAAACGCCGGCCGAAAGCTGATCACGAGGCGGGTCCGCGCCGCGGGCCCGCGCCATACCCGAGACATAGTCACCGAACTGACACGAGGGCAGGGGTATGACCCCGCCCGAGCCAGCACCAATCAGGAGACCCGACCCATGGCGATCACAGCCGCACAGGTGAAGGAACTGCGCGAAGCAACCGGCGCAGGCATGATGGACGCCAAGAAGGCGCTGACCGAGACCGATGGCGACATGGACGCCGCCGTCGACTGGTTGCGCACCAAGGGCCTTGCCAAGGCCGCCAAGAAATCCGGCCGCACCGCCGCCGAGGGCCTCGTGGCCGTGGCCTCCGAGGGCGGCACCGCCGTCGCCGTCGAGGTCAATTCCGAGACCGACTTCGTCGCCAAGAACGCCGAGTTCCAGGAGATGGTGTCGGGCATCGCGCAGGCCGCGCTCGGTGTCGAGGACCTGGCCGGGCTGCTGGAAGCGGAGCTTGCGAACGGCAAGACCGTCGAGCAGACCGTCACCGACAAGATCGCCACCATCGGCGAGAACATGACCGTGCGCCGGATGGCCCGGATCACAGGCGACAACGTGGTCTCTTACACCCACAACGCGGCGGCCCCGGGCATGGGCAAGATCGGCGTTCTGGTGGCCTTCTCGGGCGGTGACGAGGGTTTCGCCCGGCAGGTCGCCATGCACGTGGCCGCCGTGAACCCCGCCGCGCTGAACGAGGGCGATCTCGACCCGGCCGTCGTCGAGAAGGAAAAGCAGGTCCAGATGGACATCGCCCGCGAAAGCGGCAAGCCCGAGCAGGTCATCGAGAAGATGATCGAAGGCCGGATGAAGAAGTACTTGGCCGAGGTCACGCTTCTGAGCCAGCAGTTCGTGGTGAACCCGGACCTGACCGTCGCCGCCGCCGCCAAGGAGGCCGGTGTCGAGATCACGGGCTTCGTTCGGCTCGAGGTCGGCGAAGGCATCGTGGTCGAGAAGGAAGACTTCGCCGCAGAGGTCGCAAAGGCCGCCAAGGGCTGACGCATCCCCGGGCGCAAGCCCGACACCGAAACATCGCGAAGGCGCGGGGCAGGGAGGACTGCGCCCCGCGCTTTTTCGTCTCCGGAACGGAAAACGACACCGCCCACAGAAGAGGCGGTGCCGCTCTTTTCCGCCATCCGCGCCGGTTTTGGGGACAAAACGCGCATGACGGGAAATCAAGGCGACACCGCCGGCGAAATCGCGCGCGGCGGTGCGCCACCCACCCGGGAAACCGGATGCGGGCGTCGCGATGCGAGAAAGGCACCGCTCGACCCGATGTTCCTGGCAGAGAATTGCCATCACTCGCGGAACGTTTTCACTATGTGACATGAGGATGGAAACCGGCATTGCGGAATCCCTTACCTTTACCGAACGCCGTCCGATCCGCGTCCGAATTAGCGGTTGTCCGATACCGCGCCGGCAAGATGTGGACGGCGTGCCTCGGCGCCCCCGGTCCGGTCGAGACGGAAGATCTGGTTCAGGACGGAGGCCTTGCGCACCGCCTGAGCCGTCGTTTCGACCCCGAGCGCGTCGCGCGCGCCGCGCAGATGCTTTTCGACCGTGGCCACGTTCCGGCCCAGCAGCAGAGCGATGTCCTGCATCGTCTTGCCATCGGCCACCAGTTCAAGCACCTCGGCCTGCCGCGCCGTCAGGAGGCGGCGCTGACCGGCGGCGGGCAGCTGCAGGATACACAGATGCGCCACATGGTTGATGATCTGTATGATCTCGCCATGCTCGGCCCAGATCGCGTCCACGTCGTCCTGGGTCAGCCCTTGGCGGGCCACCAGGCCGATCCCCGCATTGGCGTTCTTGATCGCCATGGGAAAGCTGATCGTGTAGCCGGCCACCAGCCCGTGACGGGCGTTAAGCTCCTGCATCGCCTTCTGGCCCTTGGTCAGCGGCTCCTGCAGCATATCCTTGTAGACGTCGCGCCAGCTGGCCGCGCCAGTGTTCCTGACCGCCCATCGCAGCATGACACCGTCGCGGAACATGCCGCCGTCGACATAGGCCTCCACATATTCGGTGGGCATGTTGGTCAGCAGAAGCGCGTCCTCGGGATTGTCGTAAAGCCCCGCGCCGCGAAACGCGTTGAAGGCGTAGAACAGCCGGTCGAAGCCGAACTCCGCCATGACGCCGGTGTGATGGGCCCAAAGCGCATCGACACAGTCCATTGCGAGGTATGGCAGCAGCCGTTTCATCCCGCGTGCGCCCCCAGATGTGCGACGATCGCCCTGAGCGCCAACCCGTAGCCCGCGGCGCCGAAGCCCTGGATGACGCCGATGCAGACCGGCGCGATCATCGAGACATGGCGAAACGTCTCGCGCGCATGGGTGTTCGACAGGTGCAGCTCGATCACCGCCATTCCCGTGGCCGAGATCGCGTCGCGCAGCGCGATGGACGTGTGGGTATAGGCACCCGCGTTCAGGATCACGCCGTCGGCGCCGGTTCGCGCCGCGTGCAGCGCATCGACCAGCGCGCCTTCGTGATTGCTTTGCTCGAAAGCCACCGTGACGCCGAGATCACCGGCCAGCGTCCGGCAGGCGGCTTCGATGTCGGCGAGAGTGTCACGGCCGTAGATGTCCGGCTCGCGCGTGCCGAGCAGGTTCAGGTTCGGTCCGTTCAGAACGAGGATGTGCATGACGTCGTCTTCCTTCGCCGCGCAGTATAAGCGCCTGACGCGCCGGGGAAAGGGGACGCGCTCACCTTGGGACGCGCATCACGGACAATCGTGTCATCTCGGCAGTGTGCCCGCTGTTTGTCATTGTAATGCAGTGTCTTGCCGTGCATTCCTCATCCTCGGGCAACGCGACTGCGGCCAACGAACCAAGCACATCTGTCATTCTTTAATTAACATAATCATGATTACTGGCTAAACACGTGAGGAATTCCCGGGTCCCGGCACGGTCGCTCATGCCTCGGGAAACAGCACGCTGAACGTGCTCCCGCGCCCCTTCTCGCTGGTGATCCTCAGCCGTCCGCGATGGCGGTTGACGATGTGCTTCACGATCGCGAGGCCCAGCCCGGTACCGCCCATGGCGCGGCTGCGATGGGTATCGATACGGTAGAACCGCTCGGTCAGGCGCGGCACGTGCTGTGGATCGATCCCGTCACCATGATCCGTCACGTCCACACGGATCACCTTGCCCTTCATGCTGCCGCTGCCATCCTCGCGCGACAGCGTCAGGTCGACGGGGCGATCCGGACCGCCGTATTTCAGCGCGTTCTCGGTGAGGTTCAGGAACACCTGCATCAGCTGGTCGCGGTCGCCGAGGATCAGGTTGCGCGGCGCCTCCCCCTGCCCCTTCTCCCTGACGGCCTCCACCGCTTCCGTGTGCAGCACGATGGTGTTGCCGGTCAGCTCCGCCGCGGGCCGCATCGCCGCAAGCGTGCCGTCCAGAACCGCGCGCAGGTCCACCAGGTCCGAAGGGCGCATCCGTTCGGCAGCCTCCACGCGGCTCAGCGACAGAAGATCCGAGACAAGCCGGTTCATTCGCCGCGCCTCGTCCTCCATGATCGACAGGAACCGGTCGCGCGCGGCCTCATCGTTGCGCGCGGGTCCGCGCAACGTCTCGATGAAGCCCAGCACCGCCGTCAGCGGCGTGCGCAACTCGTGGCTGACATTGGCGACGAAATCACGGCGCATCTCCTCGGCCTCGCGCAGATGGGTGATGTCGGTGAAATGCAGCAGAAGCGGAAAGCGCGCGCTGTCGGGCCGCAGGCTCGCAGGGGTCTCGGACAAGCCGCGCAGCGCCGTGATACGGACGCGGAACTGGGTACTCCCGGCACTGTCAGCCAGCTCGAATCGCGCCTCACCGGGGTTGCCGTCCGCCTGCACCGTCTCGATCCGGCCCAGAAGCGCGGGCTGGCGCAGCACGGCGGCATAGCTGCGGCCCTGGATCCAGTCGCCCAGGAGGCTCCGCGCCGCGGCGTTCGACGCGACGATCAGACCGGCTGCATCGAGATGCAGCATCGGTTCGGGAACCGCCTCGATCACGGTATTGAGCTGATTGCCGACCATCCTGGCCACCTGCGATTCGTCACCCCGTCATGACTTGCGCCAAATCAGGCCATCTGACAACGCGCCGCAGCTGTGGAAATCGTTGCAACGACAATCTTTTCATTGCAGCAGAGCCAAGGTTTGCTACTATTTCATCACAACCGATACGGCTTCGGATGAGGCCGGAGCTGCGACATCTCAATCCATGGCACGAACGACCGACCGCCGCACATAAGGGCCAGACAATGATGGACGGCCGCGACAAGAAGCTGACTGCAGCCCCTGGCCGGGGCGCAACCGATGGGGATACGCATTCCCGTACGGTGCTTGCCGTTGCGCTGGCTTCGCAGGCGCTGGACCTGTTGCCCCGCAATGTGCTGGAGCCGCATTCCTACATCGCACGGGTCAGTTATGACGAGCTTGATTCGATCGTCTTCAGCGGTCCGGAGTCCCCGGCGCTGGTGCTTTCCCCGCTTTTGACGCCTATCTTCGACGCAATCGACCTCGCGCGCTACCTCAGCCAGCGCGGCTATCGCGGACGCTACCTCGCGCTTGTCGAACGGCTGCCCTCGGCCAACCTGATCCGCCGCGAGGTGGAAGCCCAGTCCCCCGACCTGAATTTCGATGTTGTGGTGCTTGATGGATCCTCGCCTCTCCATTCGCTCTGAGATCGGCGCGCTCGGCCTCGCGCTGGCGCTGCTCACCCCCCTGCCCGCGGCGGCGCAAAGCCTGCTCGACCGGCTACAGGGGCTGTACTACCCGGCGAACCAGGGTGCATGGGATTGCACCACGCTGGGCATGGATGGCGGCGCGGTGGGCATTCAGGGACAGACGCTGCACGGTGTCGAGAACGCTTGCACGCTGACCAACGCCTTCCCCATCCCCGGCATGGACGCGATGATGTTCGAGCTGGAATGCAGCGGCGAGGGAATGACCTATGACGGTGGCCGCGTCATCCTCGTGCCGACGGAGACCGGTCTCGGCCTCGTGCGCGACGGTTCCGTGAACACCTGGCTGCGCTGTCCCTGACCTTTCGATCGCCGCGAAGCCTCAAACCGCCGCGAGGGCCATGTCGAAATCGGCTCTCAGCAGGTCGATCTCCTCGATCCCGACAGACACCCGGAAAAACCCGTCCGATATCCCCAGCGCCGCCCGGCCATCGGGCGTCAGCGCCCGGTGCGAGGACGAGGCCGGGTGGCTCAGCGTCGTTCCCACGTCGCCCAGCGTGGGCGCGAAGGGCAACTGGGGCGCCGCGCGCACCATCCGGTCCGCCGCTGCGGCATCCCCGTCGATCTCGAAACTGACCATGTTGCCGGTCCGCGCGCCCAGAAGCTCGGTCGCGCGGGCCGCGTCCGGATGGTCGGGCCGCCCGGGGTAAAGCACCCGCGCCACCTTCGGATGGGCCGCCAGATGCTCCGCCAGCGCCTTGGCGTTCGCCTCCGCCCGGTCATAACGCAGCGGGAACGTGTATAGCCCCCGCTCCGCCAGCCAGCATTCGTAGGGCGAGGGCGTCAGGCCGACCGTCACGGCGAAATCGTAGATCGCGCGCGCGACCCCCGGGTCCTTCGCGGCCACGTAGCCCAGCGTCACGTCGGAATGGCCCGCCAGAAGCTTGGTGATCGAGTGGATGACGATATCCGCCCCATGATCGAAGGGCCGCCAGGCCCGCGGCGTGGTGAAGGTGTTGTCGACCGCCAGCAGAACCCCCACCTCCCGCGCGAGCGCCGCGATCCCGTGCATGTCGGCGACCCTGAGCGTGGGGTTCGACACCACCTCGACCAGGATCATTCGCGTCTCGGGCCGGATGGCCGCGCGCATCGCCTCGACGTCCGTCGGATCTGCAAGGCTCGTTGCGATCCCGAAGCGCGCGAGGTCCTGGTTCATCAGCCTCAGCGACCGGCCGTAAAGCTGGTTCGCCCCCAGAACGTGATCGCCCGCCTTCAGGATCCCCATCAGCGCCGCGGTCACCGCCGCCATGCCCGAGCCCGTGACGATGCCGCCCTCCGCTCCCTCGAGTTGGTCGATCTTCTGCGCCAAAAGCGTCGCGTTCGGGTGCCCCTCGCGCGCGTAGGTATAACCCGTCTCGCGCCCCTCGTACTGCGCGTGCAGCACGTCGATCGAAGGCGATGCATAGACGACGGAGGGCTGGATCGGCGTCACGACGGGCCGGCTCACCCCCTCCACCAGCGCCTTGCGGCGCACGATCGTGCCTTCGCGCTCATTCCTGCGGTCTTCTGACATCAAGCTTCTCCTTCACGCGCGCCTTTGTCTTCGGCGCGGTCTGATGTTTCATCCTGGCAAAAAACCTCCGGGGGGCGCGCGGAACGCGCGTGGGGGCAGAGCCCCCTCCCCGCTCAGGGTCGCACCGTCCCCTGCCCCGTCACGAGATACTTGAACGAGGTCAGCTGCTCGGCGCCGACCGGTCCCCGCGCATGAAGCTTGCCTGTCGCGATCCCGATTTCGGCGCCCATCCCGAACTCGCCCCCGTCGGCGAATTGCGTCGAGGCGTTGCGCATCAGGATTGCCGAATCGAGCCGCTGAAAGAACCGCGCGGCGACGGCGTCATCCTCGGTCAGGATGCTCTCTGTATGGGAGGAACCGTAGGTGCGGATATGGTCGATCGCGCCGTCGATGTCGTCGACCACCCTGGCGGCGATAATCATGTCGAGGAACTCCCGGCCCCAATCTTCTACAGATGCCGGCACGACACCCTCGATCTTCTGCAAGATCTCGTCGCCGCGCACCTCGACGCCCGCGTCAAGCAGCGCGCGGACGACGCCCTGCCCGATCGTGTCCACCACGTCGCGATGGATCAGCAGGCACTCCGCCGCGCCGCAGATGCCCGTGCGCCGCGTCTTGGCGTTCAGCACCACCTTCAGCGCCACCTCCGGATTGGCGGCGGCATCGACATAGACATGGCAGATGCCCTCGAGATGCGCAAAGACCGGCACCCGCGCCTCGGCCTGCACCAGTCCCACGAGGCCCTTGCCGCCGCGCGGCACGATCACGTCCACATGGTCCGTCATGGTCAGAAGCGCGCGCACCGCCGCCCGGTCGCGCGTCGGCACCAGCTGCACCGCCGCCTCGGGCAACCCGGCCGCGCGCAAGCCTGCCTTCAGGCAGTCCACCAGAATGCCCGAAGAATGAAAGCTCTCGGACCCGCCGCGCAGGATGACCGCGTTGCCGGATTTCAGGCAGAGCGCGCCCGCATCCGCCGTCACGTTGGGCCGGCTTTCGTAGATCACGCCGATCACGCCCAGCGGCGTGCGCACGCGCTCGATATGGAGCCCGCTTTCCATGTCCCATTCGGCGATGACCTGCCCCACCGGATCGTCCTGCGCCGCCACGGCGCGCAGCCCCGCGGCGATCCCCGCGATGCGCCCCTCATCCAGCATCAGCCGGTCCAGCATCGCAGCCGATAGACCCTTTTCCCGGCCGAACTCCATGTCCATGGCGTTCGCCGCGACGATCTCACCGGCGCGCGCCTCGACCGTTTCCGCCGCCACTTTCAGCGCCCTGCGCTTGGCCTCTGAGGGCGTATGGGCAAGCTCCGCCGCCGCGTCCCGCGCCTTGCGCCCCAAGGCCGCCATAGTGGACAGAATGTCGTTCAACTCGTTCATCGACGTCACCTCCGGATCATCCCCGTAGGCGATCGCGGCCGAATGATCCAGAGGGCGCGCGAAGTGGGTCAGGCTGTCCGGATGCGGCGCACCGAGACGAGTCCGACCAGTCCGGCCATCAGAAGCAGTCCCGTAGCCGGCAGTGGCACGGGCGCAAGTTCCGTTACGTCATAAGCCACGTTCTCGAACGCCAACTGCTTTCCGTCATCATCGTAGTTCACGGTGCTGAAAAGCAGTCGAAACTCATTGAAATCGCTGAGCACAAGGGGCAAGGGCAAGGTATTGTCGGGCCCGAGTGTGCCCGTGGCACGTGCCGTTGCCTGGATGACGAATTGTTCCACGGTCCCCGTCAGCGGTGCAGCAGAAAGTGAAAACGAATTGATGCGCTCGAGCCCAGTTGTCGTGGTGAAAGAGCCCAGTGGGGACGAGCCGACCCCGCTCAGGTCGACACCGTCGATCGAAACAGCGGGAGGTGCGTAGAGTGTAGATGATGAATCTGCGTCCAAAACTGCAAGATCGAAGGTGAGGGTTCCCGAGATGCCGCTGACCGGAAGCGCATCCACGATACCGTCAATGTCATCGTTCGGTGTTCCTGAACCCCGTTCGGCCGTGAAGCGGTAGGACACTGTCGAGGCCAGAACCGATGTTGCCGAAAACGACATAATGAACAGAAGAACGATCAAGCGCATCAATATACCCCCAGATTCAAAGCATTAGAGCGTGTCGCGTTTAATCGGTTTGGTATCCTGCTGCTCTGAAGAAGTTGTAGCATTCCTCGTCGCTGAACAGGCTGCATACATGTCCGACCACCTGCCAAAGCTCATGGTAGGTTCGGGCGGCA